>JADMIO011210288.1_pt1 | contig 88384 bp, 66 predicted proteins | sample 8958161 | NCBI WGS metagenome assembly JADMIO01 (sample SAMN16585339, study PRJNA669376) | soil metagenome | isolation source: Crop rotation soil | place: USA: Cullars Rotation, Alabama | collected 2011 | reverse complement strand
CCGCGACTTCAAGTCACGTGAATTCCAAGCTTCGGATCCCACTGTGCTGGAAAGAGACACTTCTAGAGCGATGGGAAGCGTTCTTTCATGGTGGCATGACCTTTGTCTTCTCAACCCGGCGAACCCTGCTGACCTGGACATTGTTGATCAATTTATTTGTTCAGTTACATGCATATCCTGTTTCTGCCCAAAGTTTTCCAGAACCACTTTCGCATCCACTGGCATTTACCTGGAACAATGCATTGTATGTCTCCTGGGAACTATCCTCTCCGTCAGTTGCATCGTCTCTTCGGTTCACTCTGTATCCGGACACAGGAACCATGTCTGTAGGGCTCATTTTCCCAGCCACCTCCACTGGGTTTTCGGTAGCCCTGCCCGTGGGGAGTTCTCCTATTGAGGTGAGAGTCAGTGTGGACGCAGTATCAGGAGGTGAGGACGAATATTTCATTATTCCAGTTCAGCCCTTACTGAAGCCAAAAATATTAGAAGTCCTGCCCGATCCTGTGGGATCAGATACTGGGGAATGGATCGAGATTGAAAACCCTTCTGACATGGATTTTCCATTTGGGCCCCTCCTACTCAAGTCCGGGAATCGATTCTTTGAAGTGCCCATGCCACTTCATCCACATGAGTTACGGTCATTTACTGCAGCCGAGAGTCGTTTGAGCCTGCCGAATACCGGAGGATCGGTATCCCTCTATCTGGGGGACATGCTTCTGGATCAACTGACATACCCGAAGGCGTTCGAGGGGATCAGTTACGGGCACATGGAATCGGACGAAGCTTCTCCTATCTGCAGACCTACGCAGGGGACTCCCAATACCAGCCTCCCACCTGAGGTGGAGATCCATGTGCAGTCGGGACTCCTCGAGTCACCTATGCCACCGACCCTCAACCTGGAGGCAGTAGCCCTCTCAGGCTCGATCGCGGGAGCCAAGTGTACGTGGGATTTTGGGGATGGGTTTTTGTATACCGGATGTAACCCACCGGCACACTCGATCAAGACAAAAGTGTCGTCACAAGTGCGCCTGGAACTGACAGACTACTGTGGTAATACGGTGATACAAACCTTGCCATATTTTATTTCTGAGACTGCAAAATCACCTGTTCCTATTCCTCAGTTGCAGTCGGATCTCTTGTGCAGAGGATCTGCATCTGGGGTCATCATCTCAGAAATTTTCCCGAACCCCAAGGGCGACGAAACAGAAGGGGAATGGGTGGAACTTTTTAACCCGACTCTGTCAGCGATACCGCTCTGCAACGTGTCTCTGGATGATGCTGAGCGTGGCAGTAAACCCTTCGCCCTAACGAAGCAGATTCCACCCGGGGAGTACATGCTGCTTCGACGTCCAGAGACTGGTATTGCCCTCAATAACGATGCCGACACCGTGCGACTCATCCAGAAAGACGCATCCGGTGGTACGGGAGTATTACTTGAGCTGCCATACGATCATTCCCCTGAGGGCGAATCATATGCGCTTATCGGGAGTGGCAAGTACGTGTGGACGCCTTTCAGTACTCCAGGGGGTGCCAACCACATCGAGAAGCCACTCATAGAGCCTCTGCTTCTCCCCCAGAGGCTCATTATCACTTCGGCGCTGCCAAACCCAGTAGGTATCGATGACGAGGAAGAGGCTATCGACATCCTGAATGTCAGTGGCCGGCCGATGTGGCTGAATGGTTGGTCACTCCAGACAGGATCAACGCAGAAGACCTTATCCGGGATTGTGCTTTCGGCAGGGGAAACGAAGCATCTGTTTCTCGATCATTTGGGCATTACCCTTCGCAATACCGATGGAGTGATCCGCCTGCATGATAAGAATGACTCTATTGAATCGATTTTGGCGTGGGAAAACGCGAAGGAAAATCAGGTCATACGGAGACCAAAGACGAAGCACGTTGATGGAGTGATCAGGAAAGTTCAGGAAGATCTGGATATGGTGGTAGAGGTGAAGAATCACCAAATGTTAACCGTGAATTTGCCTGAAATTGAGATAGAATCCACTAAGAAAAGTGAAACGCATGATTTGGTCGAAGCCCTTATAGAAAACGAAAAAACTGATCTACAAATTGATTCAGATGGAATGATTCGCCCCTCTGTCTTCGGGAGAGATATTGCAGAGGCACTCCTGTCACAGGGGCTGGTGTTTGTGTCCGAAGCGTATGCACATGATCCGATGCTGAGAGAAGTAGAGGATCATGCTCAAATCCAGGAGATGGGGATCTGGAGAGAGCCCTACCAGATAGTGAAAGTTCAGGAACAGAGACTACAACAGGACATCGAACATATTCTGCATGAGGAGGGGCTTACAGTGTCTATCGACCCGCCGTCCGGACTTGTTGCAACTGGGGTGACAGTACAGGCCAAAACAAATGTGCCCTCGAAGCTCTTTCTGTCCCAAGACGGCGGACGCTATAGCGAGTGGGATGGAGTGATGACGCTTTCCGGGGACACGGTGTTCCGCCTCTTTGCGGAGAAGGAGTTCTCGGGGACGGTGATTCGATCCCAAGTGATTGAACGTCAGTTCATCGTCCGGAGGCAGCACTATGAGAAGAATATTTTCATCAGTGAGATTTACCCCTCTCCAAAGAGCGGCGAGCAGGAATGGGTGGAGATTGAAAATGGATCGGATGCCAGAGTGCCGCTCGCAGGATGGCAGATGGATGACAAGTTGGATGATGGCAGTAAGCCCTGGACGTTTGATAGTTCATTGTGGCTAGAACCAAAGGAAAAACTCGTACTACCAAAAGAGATGTTCACGATTGCATGGAATAATGATGGAGACAGCGCGAGATTGATCGATCCGAATGGGCGAGTAATTGATGCGTTCACGTACAGCGCTGTGAAACAGGGGAGATCTGTCAGTCGGAATCGAGGGAATGTTTGTATCACGGATCATGTCACAAAGGGGACGGTGAATCGTTGCGCGACGTACACGAAACCGAAGAAGGCGAAGAAAGTAAGTGCAGCTCGGAAGAAAAAAGCGCCTAAGCCAAAAGTGAAATACAAGAATGTTTTTCTCGATGAAAAAGTGGCGCCAGTTGTATTCGTACCTGCGTACGAGAGTCTCCGGTCGCAACTAACTACCAGAGTGGCAGAAACTGGATCAGTGCGGCCAGTCGGGATCCTAGAGCTTTTGGGCCTGGCGCTCTGCTCAATTCTGGTTATTATCGCCCTTTACGTTATCCGAAAGCGGTAATGGGATATTGCCCAGGAAGGCATTTTCTGATACAATATCTTGATGTCTTCGAATGTCCCATCAACGGGTCCTGAAGGGGATGATGTAGTCGATTCATACTTTGTAGAAGGGTCTGATCTTAATGAAGGTGAAGAGTCTGATCCTAGTAAACGTGTGGAACGACTTGAACGAACTATTGATGAACTCCGTGAGCAAATGAAAGAGTTGATGGGGCTAGTTAAGAACACCGCTGCAAAGCCCGAGGAGGAACATGTAGATGAGCATGCGACTGCACCTCATGTAGAACCGGCTCATCATGCACCTCATGCAGATCTTGGAACACATACGCACCCTGATCATGGCGGGCATGATGGAGATGGCCACGCTAGGCCAGAGAAGTTTTGGAAGAGGCAAGTTTTGAGAGCGAAAAGCTTTGGGAAGATAAGTTGGAAGAACAAGGGATCAATTGGTGCCGGTGCTGCTTTAGGCACTCTGATGCTTCCTGGATTTGGAACGATAATTGGAGCGGCAGTTGGGCCTCTAGCTAAGAAGCTATTCAGTTCCGATACTGCATCTAAATCTGGTGGTCATGATGCTCATGGTGGTCATTAATTTATGATTTCCAAAAATTTTCTCAGCGGCTCTGAAAAGTTCTCTCTCATGGAGCATCGTCTTTGCTGGATGGCTGGACCTGAGATGCCTAAGGGATATGCAGAACGCGCCAAGGATTGGATAGTTGATGGCGTAGAGAGTGTGGCAAAGAAAGGAGGTTACTACACAACAGAGGTTACGAAATTTGTGTCGGAAACAGTGATAGGCGTTCCTAAGGGATTTATAAAAGGAATCATTGATAGCTGGAATAGAAAGAGCCCGAGCCAAGAGGAATACATCAAAACACTGAATCAGGTATCACAATTTGCAAAGGATTTCCCAGAAATTGGAGTGCTCTTTGCAGATGAAAAAAATCCTCCATCCATGGCAACAATCATGAAGCTCACCGAGCATTCGGAATGGATTAATGCCTTTGAACAAAAAGACATGCTTACCACAGCGGGTAGAAGTATTTTAGTTCCGGGAAGTGAGTATGGACCGAATGAACTCCTTTCTTCACTCCCACTCGAGAAGAGAAAAGAGTTGTATGTGAAATATGTTGATGCATTCATTCCGGAAGGTATCCAAAATAAGATTGGCGTGGATACCTCGAAGCCAGATTTCGTTGATCGATTCAATGCAATGGGCGACAAGAAAGATACACTGAATCTTGCCATGCATGGAATGATCGGTGAGGACGTGCCTCAGAATGATCCTGCCCACGATGTTGCTGTATCAAGCCTAAAGAGTAAATATGGCACGGATCATTTTAATGCACCGACTCGCAAAATGATGGATGATTACAATGATGCCATTCGTTATCAAAAGATGTTTCCTTTGGCACCGAGTTTGCTGACTCCGAATACTATGGCGAACGAGCTTCCAGATTCTCTGATGAAAGGGGCGCTGAATCTGGGAATAATCGATCAGAAACTTCTCGATCAATTGGATGTTAATAAGAAACAGTGGGACATGGAGCGCACACAAGCGCTGACTCATGCCAATCAAGGATTTAATCGACTCTCCGGATCTGTGGACAATAAATTGAGCAAAGCTGCTGAAACACTTCATGACCGTTGGGACAAACTCGGAGGACTCGAGAAACTACTTTTGATCGGTGCATTACTATGGGGTGTCACGAAATCCAAAACCATCAGATATGCAGCAGTTGGACTTACCGCAGCATTCTTTGGTCAGAAGCTTTTGATGAAAAACGATGATCCGATTGGTACTTGGTCCAAATGGATTGGTGGTGGATTTGATTTTTTGAAAGAGAAGAATGCTAAGGTATTTGGAGACGGAACAGTCAACGGTAATCGTGTGAAGCCAGCGAATGAAAGTGGCGACGTCGATTTGATGGTGAATTTCCTCTCTGGACACGATCGTCACAAGCTCGAAAGTCAGGCGATGGGATTCTCGCTGATTGGAGAAGTGCCGATGAGTATTTTGGCGAATGATTTCATGACAACGCATCGAGAAGTTGCTCCTTGGATGATGCAGCTGGGTTCGCCACTCGATAAAACCATGAAGGCGAACATGAAGAAGAATGGTTGGAACATGGATTACGGTGCATTCCTCGTAGACAATCGATTGCCACTTAGTGAAGCGTTGGGATTTGTGTTCTACGAAAAGGCAAAAGAGAACCCTGGTAATGCAAAGGCGGTGGGCAAAATCGAACGTCTGCTGGCCAAGCTTCCCGATGGATCCAGTATTGCTCGTCTCACAGATATCAAGACGAAGGATCCGAAGTTGCAGAAAGAGATTGATGATGCGGACAACGAATATGTTCGACTTGTGAACCAGGGGCAGAGTGAATTCATGCATGATGACCGCACGCTCAGTGAATATTTGCGATCACTTGTGAAGCCTGGTCTTCGACCTTTGAGAGAAAGAATCTCAACGGGTACCGATGCGGTAAATCCGCAGCTTGATGATAATGCAACTGTTATTAATCCTGATGTTGCTGATCCAGATCATCCGAATGTGGTGAATCCGGATCCCGATGTTGATACTAATCCTGATTCGGTAAATCCAGATATTGTTCCCGACTCAATAAACCCAAATAACCCAGCAATTAGTGATCCTGATTTTTCTCTGCCAAATAATCCGTCGTAATGCTTATTAAAAGGGGCCAAGTCGAGTGACTTGGCCCCTTTTGGTGTGGCTGCTTTAACTGTAGAACGCGTAACTTTGGAACTTGCCTCTATTTTTTTAGAGGCGCGGCCTTGCTGATCTTCCCGTTGGGCAGCATGTACCAGACTTTTCCGTCCGCATCTGCGGGGGAAAATCTGACAATTTTCGTGGGATCGTCCAATTCAATTTGAACGACCACCATCTTGGGAACGATTCCTTGAGGAACGTTTACTTTGACGCTCCTTAGGTCGCCGTCCAATCCCAAGACAGGAGTGGGTGAAGCCACGTTGTCTTTAACCGGGTTGAAGGACCGTATGAGTTTGATTGTCGAATCATCCGCATACATGGTAAACAAAATCGCAGATACTGCGCACAACCCAAGAAATCCTCCAATGGTCTTCCAGTCACCTGCGCTTCCGCTCGGCGATTCGCCGCTCTGTATGAACATGAAGGGCAAGATGATCCCGACGAGGGTGAGAAGAACCACGAAGCCGTAGAGCCCCCAACTGACTGTCGCGTTCGGGCCGGAGTAGTTTGCAATGTAGTAGCCGTAGCATCCGAGAACAGCGAGGATCAAGACGGTAAAGACGGTGTCCACCCATGACCACTTAATCATGACATTTCTCCTGGAAAGGGTTCCAAAAACGTTGTTTTTCAAATAACGAAAGCAGCTAACTGTTATAATAATGCAAAATTATCAATAAGTCAATAATTCTGTATTCAAGAAGGTTACCTAGAACGCCGAATTTTGTCTATTGGCGCCAGTATTTTTGCCCTCTCAGATAATTGCAAAAAATGGAATATTTTGGTATAATATATACGAAACATGACACAAACATCCGTCAAAAAAGAGGGACTTTCCTCGCAGGAAATGTACGACTTGCTCATGGAACAGATCGAGCCAGATCTGACGTCTGCGAATATTCAGAGCCTCGATGAGAAGTATGCAGATGAATCTGCAGAGGATCGTAGGGCGCGACTCGAGAGTTACACGATTGCATTTGAAATATTCAAGGAAGCGCTCGACGATTTAGAGGCAGAAGTACAGGGAGATGCGGAAATGCTTGAGTGGCACATTGCTATGAAGGATCAGCTGCTCGCGCAGGTGAGTGATGACTTTGATGCTGACGATGCAACGAAAGCTATTGATGATTTTTCTACAAATTCATGAAATTCATTCCTCTCTATAACAGGCACTCATTCGATCTGGATCGTGAGCATCGATTGATCTACGTTGAGGCCCCAAAACCGGTCGATCTGTCGGTAGAGGATGCGAAGAGAAAAATCGATGGATTGGAACAGGAAAATAAAGAGCTGAAGGATAAACTTCAGCTGAAAGATGTCACAAATACTCAAGGCGCTAAAGACATGAGGGAGAGCGCAGTCAATGATGTACAGAATAAGCGCGTGAAAAATCCCGAATGGAATCATGTCCCTGTTGATCAGTATCAGAGATACGGCAGACAAGCTGCGGAGAGAAATAATTATCGTCGCACACAGAAGGAACATAGAGAGGGAGACATGCGCACGCGTTGGGACAGGGTGAATAAGTGCATGTACTGGGAGACCTATGCTCCGGGGGCTGGTACTCCTGATGGATGGGTGAGGGGACAGACGCAGAAGACGCTTTTGGAAATGCGTACCGAGAAGGCACAGATGGAAGCCGATCAGGCAAAATCCAGAGAGGAGTATTACAGGGAGAATCACTCTGCGTTTACGAACGAGAGAGGGCGCACAGGCAACAGGCTGCGTTCAGAAACCGATGAGGCACAGCAGAAAGCGAACGATTGGAAGAATCCCGCGAAGTTGGACAAGAACATCATTGAGAACACAGACCGCACTATGCAGGTGGAGCAGGAAGCGCGCGCTAGATGGGAAGCACTGCAGAAAGAGGGGAAAGTACGTATGTCATGGGATCAGATGCATTCTCAGCATGAACAGATCCTAGGTCGCCGCATTCCAAGCAGATCACCAATCGAGAATCCGAAGGCTGAACGTATGACTCAGGCTCAAGTACAGGATCCCGATGCCGCAATGCACGCCAAGGCAGACAGAATGAACGACGCGGTTCGAAATGATGTGAATCAAATTTTCGACATGCTGCGTCCCTATCAGCAACTTCCGATCACAAAGGAGCTGATGGCTTTCATGACTGGCCAGAAGGGTCTCTACAAAGGAGAGCCGGTGGATTTCAAAGGAAATCCGCGCGAATGGTTTAGGAACGAGGCAGCAAAGATTGTGTTGAATCATCCGGAAATTAATCCCCGTCCTGCTACCGGAGTACCGCTTGCACCTGCTCGTAAGATCGATGGAAATGTGGGATCGGCTGAAAAGCCGGCATCTACTGAAGCGTTTGCAAAAGGACTTTCGTCTGCACTGAATTCGATCGGTGAATTCATTCAGAAGTTATTTGGTGGCAAAAAGAATGTGGGTGCCACTGAAATAGCAAAAAACGGAGAAAAGAATTGGCCTACAGAATTACCGTTGAATCATGCTCCGACGAATGTGAATGAAATGAAACAAATGAACACTGCTCTGAACGGTATGTCTGTGCGACAAAGATTACAGACAATCTCAAAAATTCCTTTGAGTTCGACGGATTTTCCGTCCTTAAAAAATGCACAATGGAATGAGATGCTTCGTTCTCATGCTGCTGTTTGGCCACAGGTTCAAAAAGACATTTCAAAGATGTTGAACGAACCAGATCCCGCAAAAGTTTTGGTATTAGCGAATCAATTCAATGATAATCGTGCATACGATAATCTGAGTAATATGGTCATCGACTACGCTCTCGACAATCAGCCAGAAAAGGTAGCTGCAGAGAAGAAAAATGCTGCAGTTTGGCATTTCGGTCTGGGCATGATGATCCAGAATGCAGTAAGAGGAATCCAGAGCAATAAGGGGAAAATAGAGTAAAATCTCTCTTCAGAAAGGGGGTGCAAAACGCTGTCCTGTGCTCTATGCTGCCGGGCGACATGGCAAGCCTGGTTCTCGCCGACGGCACCGTTTTGGAAGGGGAATCCTTCGGTGCTGCTGTTGATAGCGATGGAGAAGTGGTGTTTTCAACGGGGATGACGGGGTATCCAGAAAGCCTGACCGACCCCAGCTACCGCGGGCAGATTTTAGTATCCACGTATCCGCTGATTGGAAACTACGGAGTCCCGAGTGAGGAACTGAATGAATTCGGATTTAGTAAAAACTACGAGAGCGAAGACATCCACATCAAGGGACTCATCGTTGCGCAGGTCAGCGAGATCGCGAGTCATCACAATGCAGTGTCCACTCTGCAAAATTGGTTAGAGCATCACAAGGTCCCGGGAATCACGGGGATTGATACCCGAATGCTTACGAAGAAACTGCGTGAAAAGGGCGTGATGCTTGGCCGTATTGTGCAGAATGCATCTGATGCAACATTCGGAACTGTCGATGATCCAAACGAGAGGAATTTGGTCGATGAAGTGAGCATCGATGCTCCCGTCACCTACGATCCCTCGCCCATGCCCGTCGCCACGGTGATCGCGTATGACTGCGGGATGAAACGAAACATCCTCCGCAGTTTTTTGAACAGAGGAGTGAGAGTGGTTCGAGTGCCATGGAACTACGATCTCGCGACGTACTCCGGAAAGTACGATGGAGTATTCATCAGTAACGGTCCGGGGGATCCCAAGAAATGTACGGACACCATTCGCTCTATAAAGACCGCACTCGAGCGCAATGTGCCGACATTCGGAATCTGTCTCGGCAATCAATTACTCGCACTCGCAATTGGTGGCGATACGTACAAGCTGCCGTACGGTCACAGAGGAGTGAACCAACCCTGCATCGAGCAGGCATGTGATGGACCGGTGTGTGCACCGAACAAACAGAAATGCATCATCACATCCCAGAATCATGGATTCGCTGTTGCAGAGAATCTACCGGAGGGATGGGATGTGTGGTTTAGGAATGCGAATGATGGAACGGTGGAGGGCATCAAACACAAATCCGGAAAATTCTTCTCCGTACAATTCCATCCAGAAGCTACGCCTGGCCCTGAAGACGCAAATTATTTGTTTGATGAATTTGTCGGTGTGATGCAGGGAAAATAGGGAGTTGTTTTATATATAACCCTCAACATGCAGGTCTGGTTTTTGAATGCCCCAGGTTTCGAGGCATAGTTGCTTCAGATCCCTTGTCATATTCGGACTGCCGCAGACGTAGACATTCTTGTTGCTGAAATCCTTCACGATTTGTGGGACGAGTGTCTGCACGCGGCCGCGGTGGCCTGTCCATGCTTCACTTCCGTTTGAAAGCGCTAGGTGTAGGTAGAAATTGTCGTATTTCTGTGTGAGAGATTTCAGTTCCTCTTCCCAGAACAGATCCTCTTCGCTGCGGACCCCATACACCAGATCCATCCGTCTCTTGTCGCCGTTTTCCAGTGCCGTAATGATCTGCGAACGAAAAGGTCCTACTCCCGTGCTCGTTGCAATGAAGACAAGCTCTTTCTCGGATTTTGGGTCGAGGGTGAAAAACCCGAATGGCCCCTTCACCGTTGCCTGCATCCCGGGCTTCAGAACTTCTGCGATCCATCTGCTCGCTCTGCCCCCCGGCGTCATCTTCGCAGCAAAGAGAAGAGTGTCTTCCCGGGTAACCGAGGCGAGTGAGAATGCGCGCGTTTGAATATCGGTGGGATTATCGATCAGTGCGACATCGAACAGGACGAACTGTCCGGGCTTGAACGTAAATCCTTCCGGCTTCTCGAAATGCACTTCATAGACATCCCTGGCTATGACTTTGTTTTCTTTGCATGCGACGGTATACACAGGCACTGCCATAGGACACTTAGAATTGGGAAGGCAATTGCAACTCTCCGGTCTCGATCTGCTGCAGCACATGCGGGTACCACTGCTTCTCTAACTCCTGCACTCTCTGCTTCAGTGTATCAGGAGTGTCATCTGCATTTACTGTACAACTTTTTTGAACAAGTATTTTGCCTGTATCAAGCCCTTCGTCGGCTATGTGGATCGTCATTCCGGACTCGGTTTCGTGGTTCTCGAGTACCCTTTCATGCACCCGGAGTCCGTCGTATTTCGGCAGGAGTGATGGGTGCACATTGAGGATCCGATTCTTCCATTTTCCTATGAATGTGTGTCCTAGGATCTTCATCCATCCGATCATCGCGATGACAGTGAGAGTTTCACTTGGGTCTGCATGGAGCATCGAGAGAATTGTTTCATGCAGACGTTCTTCGTATGCAGACTGTTCCTCTTCCGGTTTTCTTTCGACGACTGCAAAGGGAACTCCTGCAGCCTTTGCTTTTTCTATACATCCGCGATCCGGTTTATCCGTTACGAGTCCGCAGAAATCTGCTGAGAGTGTTCCTTCCTGTAGTGCATGAAGAATTGCTTCGAATGTTGTTCCTCTCGATGATGACAGCACGATAAACTGCATGGACTGATATTAGAGGATTGCCCGAAACAAATCTTCATTCGGATCGATTCCTTCTACCCATCCTGCATCGTCAGTGAGTGGCAGATTGTGATCTCGGATGATGCATGCAGGGATACTCTGTGCGGCGTTTCCCATCAGCATATTCCCTATAACTGCCAGTTGATCGGCAATTGCCTCAACAGTCACCCGCATGGGTTTTTGAAACAGGTCCGTGTTTCCAACTTCACTCTTAAAGGGATGAAGTCCTGCGACTGTGAGCGCGAATGCAGTGACCCCTTTCCTCCGAGGTCTGACACACGAATCACTGATGATCACTCCCACATTTCCCGACGCACGCCGCAGTTTTTTTGCAGACGTTACGGGATCGATCGGCCAACCTATTGCAAACCCTTCTGCGATGTTCGATTCATCGAGTCCAGCGTTCGGTGCCAGGATCACTCCATGTGGAAATCCATCGGGAATGAGTTCCGTAAGCATGCTGCTCGGTGCGTAACCGATGATGCGTCCATGCATGCGAAGAGTTTCCTGGATCACTGCTTCACAAAACTCGGGACTCTTTCCCGTTTTTTCGCTCCACAATTTGGCATCTCGAGAGGGGGAGAGTGTATTCAAATCAATCGCTGCTCCCTCAACCGTTGCTATTGCTTTGGATGAGACGACGATGATATCAGTATCCTTGATTTGCCGCTGCTGCATCAGCAAAAGCGCTATATCGTCACCCGCCTTGAGGAGTGGTAATGGGAGGGCGAGTACCTGCATGGCTTAAGGGTGGAGGAGATGAACACTCTCGTCCTTGGCGAGGATCACTTGATAGTCTGCGCTGTCTTTTTCTAAATCGACCGTTGTTAGCCTGATTTTGTACGCGATACGTGATGGATTATGCAGGATGATGTCCTGCCATTTTGCATCGGCTTCGAATGTGATGACAGCCCCCTGAGGCAGATTCCATCTGTTATAGGAAAGTTCTGCTACTTCACTTTTGATATCCGAGAGATTTGCATGTTGCACTTCTTTGCGTGTCCAACTACTTGGCAGATTGATGTACGCAGTTTCATTACCATCCTGCCCAATCTTGAAAATGGGATGATCGCCACCGACAGTGAGCGTGATATCGAGCCCTAGGGCAGTGGTGTGCTCAAACCCAATATCAATTGGAGCATTTGTGATATCTGCCTTCATGCGGGAAAGGCCCAAAACAAGTGAGATGATGAGTACGAGCAAAATGCTCAATATAGAAGCCATTCCGTGAGGGGCCAGTTTTGCGATGAGTCTGGACATGGGCAGTAGTACTATCCCTCATTTTCAAAAAAATGGGAATCTTTCTTGTGGGTGCCAGTTTCTGCTATAATATCGAGGTATGGAGTTTGATCCTCACACTCTGCATCAGATCATTCAGCGCATTCAGCAGCAGATGCGTTGCCCACAATGTGGAGAGAAAGTGCCTGTCGATTTTGCATCCGTGCGCATCACTGGTGATGATTTCGTGTTGCTGCAACTGAAGTGTGGAATCTGTGAAGCGTATATCGTGCTGCATGCATCACTCTCCGGGATCAAGAGTATGACGACAGACAAGGAAGAAGGGGATCGCATCATGAATGCATCGTCCAATCTGTGTCTCAAGGATTCAGAACTCGAAACTCTGCGTGCGAGTTTGCAGAAATCGTCGGGGGCTTTTGGGCAGTTGTTTGATGAGGAGAAACCCTCCACTGAAATTGTATAAGATTTTTTGAGTTGGAGTTGCTGATGAAGTGCTTTGTTCTTTTCTCAAGCGCCAGAAAAGAACCAAAAGGTCTGCACCCATGAGCCCTCACTCCGCTTGCCCCTTCACCCCCGGCGCATGGGTGACCCGCCGGCCGGAAATTTTGTGTGTTTTGAGCTGTTTTACTGACATCTAAGCTACGTCTGAGCATTGCTAAAATGGCTCAAATTTGCTATACTGATTAGAAAAACAAATTCCCCCATTCCTATGACGTTATCCGCTTATCAAGACGCGATTCAGTCCATGATGGGGCTGAAAGCTGAAACCGCGGAGTACTTCGTAGATATCGGGGAAGTCCTTACCGATGAACAACGCGATTCCACTGTGCAGCAACTTCGCCCACTCAATGAACAGTTGGTTGCGAATTTGCAGCAGAGACAACAGATTGCGGAAGAGGGGGAGAGGTCCATCAGTGACGCAGGAAACAAGGCAGTACATGCTGTCAGGAACTTTGCAGAGGGCCAGGAGCATCAGAGCGAGTTGCAGGAAGCAGAAATGCAAATGAATAGCATTCAGTCCCCCAATGCAGCATGACACACAAACACATTCTTCATCTCTGGAATGTACGAAGTGTGATGGCGGAAAACCGTCTGATCAGCATGGCTGGTGGAGACACCCCAGATCCTGCAGCTCAGCAGGAATTCCAAAAGAATGAATCTAAGGACTCTTCCAAGAAGAAAGAAGCGCCTGACTATGATGAGTACAGGAGTGGGGAAGACGTGGACCTTCACGAGTCAGCAAAGAGAAAAGCTGATCACCTGCTCAAGGTGGTAGACAAATTGACGGGGAAATTGAAAGAAGCAGGCAAAGAGGTGAAGGACTATCCGCAGGTGAGAACGTTGCATGAAGAAATGGACAAGAACGTCAAAGAAGTGAACGGAAAACTCCGCGCAAATGCAGATCGCTACGAGTCCCTCGCTCGCGATGTAGAAAAAGTCATCGAAAAATTGGAACAAGATCTGGCAGAGGCCGGGAAGAAGCCGAAGAAAACATATGCTGAACAGATTCATAATCACTGGAGCACGAAGTACGAAAATGCGCAGCGTATTGATGCATCAATGGCAGGAGACGGAGGGGAGGGAACATTCTATGCGATCGACTTGCCGGATAAGTGGGATATCACTGGACTGCAGAATGCACGGAGCAAGGACATCAGTGGTTCCCGAACCAGATATGTTGTTGGGAAGGAAGACATTGGTTCAACGGTTGATCTAAAAATTGTAGGGAAGGACGGAACATACAACGTGAAAGCGACAGTTGCTGCATCGGATGACACAGGCAACATCCACTTAGTTTGGGAGAAGCCGGCAAAGGTCGAAAACACAGCCAAGGCTCCTGAACAGAAACAGTGGAATGAACAGTCTGCAACCCAAGCCCTCATGGAGGCATTGGTCCAAAACAGCGAAAAGGGAACCGCGAATAATCAGAATGCCGATCTCAAAGGAATCAGTAGTTGGGCCAGAAGCCTAGATCCCATTCAGCGTGGGAAATTCCTACAGGATCTGGATAGAAAAGTACGCACGAACAATTTGCCGTGGAGAGTGGAAGACGATAATGGATCCCTTAAGATTCGAAAAATTGTCCCAACGACTGAAGCCCAGGATGTGTCTCCCAAAACTTCTACAGAGCAGGTGAAACCGGAAGTTGAGACTCAATCTCAAGTATCTCCCGACGTCACGAAGAACGAGTCTACAAAGAAGCCTGAGATTCCAGAATCCAACAAGGTGTCACCCGAGGTAACAGCGCTCTTGGAGGGATTCGATTACGAGAAGTCTTCACCATTTGAAAAGAAGATTGCTATGGCCAAACTCCAGATGGCGGGAATTGATGTGAGTAGGGGGGAGGAATCGGTTTTAAAGAACAAAGAGCTTAGGGAAACGAAGGGCAGTCCCTTCGAGAAAGGAATCAGCAGAATCGCTGGAGCGTTCTCGTTTATTATGGCGTATGCAGAACAATTGGGAATCAAAATGCCTAAGAACATTGAAGAGGCAAAAAATGCTAAACCAAAAGATGCAAAACCTGAAGGTATGGATCGATATCAAAATGAACATAACGAACTCATGGACAAAACCATTGCATCGAAAGAAAAACACCAAAAAAATCCCGGAGATCTTTCGATAACAGATGAATATACAAAAGCACTCGATGCTGAAGGTAAATATATTGTGAATAACAAAACCAGACTTTTCAAAACTGGTGAAGAGGGTCGTCGTTACGTCGATCGTGCGAAGGAAATCTATGCAGAACAGAAGTCACTTACAGAAGAGCTTCAGGAACAATTGAAGAAGCAAACACAGAACCAGGACAAAGATTTACAGGAATTGACGAAGGTAGAAGCAACTTCCAATACTGCAGATGATAAGGCTCGCGGACGGATTGAAAATGTTCAATCGCAAGCGACCGTTCTCGAAGCGAAGAAGCGTGAAACAACGAAACCGGATAACACGATCCTTGAGGCAAAGAAGTCAGATGCCAATGACACTATTCTTGAAGCAAAGAAACCGGACCTTGGAACTATCTTGGAAGCGAAGAAACCGGAACCTACTCCGAAGATGACGATCCTCGAAGCGAAAAAGCCTGAAGCAGTGAATCCGAATAACACGATCTTGGAGGCAAGGAAGCCAGGTCCGAATGACACTATTCTCGAAGCGAAGAAACCAGAACCTGCACCACAAATGACAATCCTAGAGGCAAGGAAAGCGGAACCAACCCCTCAGATGACGATCCTTCAGGCCAGGAAGCCGGAAGGAACACCTGATGCTAATGCTCAGTGGAACAGCAAAGGTTTGGAATTTGCATATCGATTAGTCGGTAGTGATCAAGCATCCGAACAAACGATAAACACAAATGCAAAAATACTTCTTTCGAATGCTGACCTTGTGAAAACTGTGCGGGCAACGGACTTGGGAAATCTGAACAAAGCTATCGAAGCACGTCTTCAGAAGGGGGATCTAAAGGATGAAACAAAAAAGATCATGGAAGACCTGAAGAAGGCACTTGAAGGGAAGAAAGTAGAATAAATCACTTGCAGGGGAGAGGGGATTCCTTATAATTAGCTCACATCTCCGACGTTTTCCGCGTGAATTCAGACGATTCAAGGCGGAAGCGGCGGATTTTCGTAGGTTGAAAACAGCCTATAGTACCTCTCTATCAGCCTTTTCTCTCCATTCTATGACGAATACAGGCACTCCGTCCGCAGCTACCGACTCCTTCGATGCAGTCGCGCTCTCCGTCGCCAGCCCCGATGACATTCTCGGTTGGTCGAGAGGGGAAGTGACCAAAGCTGAGACTGTGAACTATCGCACCCAGCGTGCGGAGCCGGATGGTCTCTTCTGTGAGCGTATTTTCGGACCCACGAAGAACTTCCAGTGTTTCTGTGGAAAGTACAAAGGTATTCGTTACAAGGGAGTGATCTGTGAGAAATGTGGAGTGGAGGTGACGAGAAGCATCGTACGCAGAGAGCGCATGGGTCACATCAACCTGGCAGTGCCTATCGCACACATCTGGTTTTTGCGTTCATCGCCATCACGTATCGGGCTTCTCCTCGATCTGCCGATCAAGACGTTGGAACAGATCGTCTACTTCGCTGCGTACATCGTGATCTCGGTGAATGACGACGTGAAGAAAGAAGCCGAGAAGGAACTCAATGCCAGCATGGAAGGACGCAAGAAGCAGGTATCCCGCGAGTACGAAGATGCCAAGAAGCAGCTCACCGAGAGCGAGGCCACACGCGCACAGCTCGATGCCCTGGATAAGGACATGGCTGATCGCCTGGAGACTCTCAAGCAGAACCACAAGGAAGCGCTTGATGATCTGAAAAACCTGCACACGGGATCAGTGCTGTCGGAGCTCAAATTCCGCGAAATGAACATGAAATTCGGACACGTCTTCCGCGCAGGAACGGGAGCAGAATCACTTCGCGAAGTGATTACGAATATTGAACTCAAGACCCTCGCTGATGAATTGCAGACGGAGAGAGAGAAATCGAGCGGTCAGAAACTGAAGAAAGTGATGAAGCGCATGAAGTTCGTGAACTCTATCCTCCAGGCGGGTATCAGCCCGGACTGGATGGTTCCAACGAGACTCCCCGTCCTTCCCCCGGATCTGCGTCCGATGGTGCAGCTCGACGGAGGAAGATTCGCTGCGTCTGACTTGAACGATCTGTACCGCAGAGTGATCAACAGAAACAGCCGCTTGAAGAAACTGATGTCGATTGGTGCTCCGGAAGTGATCTGCCGCAATGAGAAGCGCATGTTGCAGGAAGCTGTCGATACGCTGCTCAATAACTCTGCTCGTGGAGGCAAGACACTCTTCACAGCAGGGGATCGCAGAAAACTGCGTTCACTCTCGGACATGTTGAAAGGAAAGCAGGGACGATTCCGCCAGAACCTCCTCGGAAAGCGCGTCGACTATTCCGGACGCTCCGTGATCGTTTGCGGACCTCACTTGAAACTCAATCAATGCGGACTGCCGAAGGAAATGGCCATGAAACTGTTCAAGCCTTTCGTGATCGGCACGATCATTCGCAGAGAGCTCGCGCACAACGTGAAGGCAGCTGAGCGTCTCATCCAGGATGGTACGAAGGAAGTGTGGGACATCCTCGAAGAAGTGATCAAGGACAAGCACGTGCTCCTTAACCGTGCACCGACACTCCACCGTCTTGGAATCCAGGCATTCAAACCGACCCTCATCGAAGGACTCGCTATCCAGCTCCACCCGCTCGCATGTACGGCTTTCAACGCCGACTTCGACGGAGATCAGATGGCCGTTCACGTGCCGCTTTCCGAGAAAGCCCAAGAGGAAGCCAAGAACCTGATGTCATCATCCAGGAACGTGTTGAAGCCCTCCGCAGGAGAGCCAATCATCAACCCGGTGCAGGACATGGTGCTTGGATGCTACTTCCTGACACAGGTGCATGACGGAAAGATGGGTGAAGCGATGATTTTCTCATCGCCCGCCGAAGCGTTCCTCGCATTCGACCATGGCGTCGTTGATTTGCAGGCGAAGGTCAAAGTGAGAGTAACCAAGGAAGAGGGAACAACCGAAATCATCGATACGTCGGTCGGACGTTTGCGTTTCCAGGAAATCATGCCGCCAGGACTTGGATACGTGACGAGCACCATGACGAAGAAAGTTCTCAGTAACTTGATCGCCAAAGCACTCGAACTCGTAGGAGAGGAAGAGACAGTGCAGTTTGCCGATCGCATCAAGGACATCGGATTCAAGTACGCAACGATGTCCGGAGTATCCATCGCCGCATCCGACATTTTGGTTCCCAAGGAATACGAAACGCTTGTCGCGGAAGCAAACGACAAGATCAAGGAAATGAACAACTACTTCTGGAAGGGATTCATCACCGCCGACGAACGCTACCGTCACTCCATCCACATTTGGAGCGAAACCAAGAACTTGGTTTCGAACGCGATGGTCCGAGACTTCCTCGCACAGCCCGAGAACGACATCACGTACGTGATCGACTCAGGCGCTCGCGGAAACTGGGGTCAGGTTACGCAGCTCGGAGGTATGAAGGGACTCGTTGCCAATCCTTCCGGACGCACGATCGAACTCCCGATTCAAAGTAACTTGAAGCAAGGATTCTCGGTTCTCGAGTACTTCATCGCCACCCACGGAGGACGCAAAGGAAAGTCCGACACCGCCTTGAAGACTGCTGAAGCCGGATACCTGACACGTCGTCTCGTCGATGCCGTGCAGGATCTCATCATCCGCGAGGACGATTGCGGCGGAGAGCTCAGCCATGCGATCACCCGTGAAGACAGTGAAAGAATCGGAGAGCGATTCGAGAGCCGCATCTTCGGACGCACACTCGCAGTCGATGTGAAAGCCGATGGCAAGACGATCGCGAAGCGCGATGAAGAAATCGATGCAAACCTCATCGACCTCTTGAACGATCACAAGGTCCCCGCAGTCTTGGTGCGATCTGTGATGACATGCAAGACCAAGGGCGGAATCTGCGTGAAGTGTTACGGACGCGACCTCGGTAACAACAAGACAATTCGCGTCGGAACACCTGTTGGAATTATCGCAGCGCAATCCATTGGAGAACCGGGAACACAGCTCACCATGCGTACCTTCCACATGGGAGGAGTCGCAGAAGGAGCCGACATTACCCAGGGTCTCACCCGTGTCGAGGAACTCTTTGAAGCAAGAAATCCACGTACCAGCGCACAGCTCGCGGATATCTCCGGAACCGTGAAAGTCACGCACCAGGGAGGCAAGACCACGGTGCACATTCAGGAGGAGGAACCGGGCGAGGATGCGTACCACTTGCAGGCCGGATTCGAATGCGTGATCGAAAAGGGTGAGAAGGTCACAGAACGCATGATCATGGCGAAGTCCAGATTCGATAAGTCCGTCGTACGCGCACTGATCGCAGGAAAAGTGACGGACATCAGCAATGGTGTGATCCGCGTGAAGCACTTCGATCTGCAGGAGAAGGATTACCTGTTTGGCCCGCGTGAATCACTCATCGTGAAGACTGGCATGAAGGTAGCAGTGGGAGATCCGCTCAACGTCGGACACTTCAATCTGCAGGACCTGCTCGAGAAGAAGGGAGTCTACGCAGTACAGAACTACGTGATCCAGGAAGTGCAGCACATCTACGCATCACAGGGACAAACGATCAACGACAAACACCTCGAGATCATCGTCCGCAAGATGTTCTCGAAGATCCGCGTCTCGGATGCAGGCGATACTGCGTTCCTCCCCGGTGAAGTCGCCGACAAGGGAGAAGTGGATTACGAAAATGAAATCATCAGCAAGAAGAAAGGAGGCAAGCTCGCAACGTACGAACAGCTCCTGCTCGGCATCACACGTGTCGCTCTCGCAACGGATTCATGGCTCTCCGGAGCATCGTTCCAAGAAACGATCCGCGTGCTCGTCGATGCTGCAACTACCCGCAAGATCGATATGCTCAAGGGTCTCAAGGAGAACGTGATCATCGGACGCCTCATCCCGACAGGCGAAGTGTATCGCCAGAGATTCCTGGATGAGCAGGCCGAGGCAGCAGCAGCGAAGGAAGCCGCCAAGGCGAAGAAAGACGCAGAATGATCCTTTGACTATTTTTACTCTCCCCATTACCATCCAAGTCCCTTTTATGCCAACGATCAATCAGCTCATCCGGCACAGACGCAGGAGCAAGAAGACCAAGTCTTCGGCTCCGGCGCTCCAGTACACATGGAACGCACTCAAAATGCGCCCCGTCCCGCTGCAGAAGGGATCGCCCTTCAAACGCGGAGTGTGCTTGAAAGTGACGACCATGACACCGAAGAAACCGAACTCCGCTCTGCGTAAGATCGCGAGAGTCAGGCTCACGAACGGTCATGAGATCAAGGCATACATCATGGGAGAGGGTCACAACTTGCAGGAACACAGCGTGGTGCTCGTCCGCGGAGGAAGAGTAAAGGACCTCCCGGGAGTGCGTTACCACATCATTCGCGGCGTGCTCGACACCGAGGGCGTTCGCGGACGCAAGCAGGGTCGCAGCCGCTACGGCGCACGTCGTCCCAAAGAATAATCGCTTTTTCTTCTCTACCTGAATTATGGCTAAGCCAGTCAAATCCTACATTCCACAAGACAGCAATCCGTCGCTCGAGAAGTTCATCAATTGCATGATGGAACGAGGCAAGAAGACGACTGCGAGAAAGATCTTCAAGGACACCCTCGAAGTGATCAAGACACGCACCAAGGAAGATCCTATGGAAGTGTTCTCGAAAGCTCTCCTCAATGCGACGCCGCTCATCGAGGTCCGCCCGAAGCGTGTTGCAGGATCGGTGTATCAGGTGCCGGTTGAAGTCACCCCCAAGCGTCAGGTAGCGCTCTCGATTCGCTGGATCCTCGGAGCTGCCAGAGAGAGAAAAGGAATGCCGATGTCGCAAAAGCTCGCACTGGAACTCCTGGATGCATCTGCCGAGCAGGGAGGTGCGATCAAGAAGAAGCAGGACGTGCTGAAAATGGCTCAGGCCAATAAGGCATTCGCCCACCTCGCAAAGTAACAGGGCCTGGATTTTGGTACATTTAAGCCCTTGAGAAAAGAGAGAGTGTTCTGTAGGATGCCACTACTTTTTTGAGGAGGAATTTCCTCTGTTCCTATCTTTTCTATGGACTTAAAGCACGTACGCAATATCGGAATCATCGCCCATATCGACGCCGGTAAAACGACGACCTCCGAGCGCATCCTCTTCTATACCGGACGTAACTACAAAATCGGAGAAGTGCACGAAGGTGAGGCAACCATGGACTGGATGGAACAGGAGCAGGAGCGCGGTATTACGATCACTGCAGCTGCAACGCAATGTCATTGGAAGGGAAAGGTACCGGGAGAAGGGGACGCTGAAGTCGATATCACGATTAACCTGATCGACACCCCGGGACACGTCGACTTCACGGCAGAAGTGGAGCGCAGCCTCCGCGTGCTGGACGGTGGAGTTGTGGTGTTCGATGGATCGCAAGGTGTTGAACCACAGAGCGAAACGGTGTGGCGCCAGGCCGATAAGTATCAGGTGCCGCGTATCGCCTTCGTGAACAAAATGGACAAAACAGGAGGAGATTTCTACATGTCACTCGGATCCATTCATGACCGCCTGTCGAAGGCAGCGGTCGCTGTGCAGCTGCCAATTGGGGCTGAGAGCGATTTCTCCGGCATCATTGATTTGGTTCAGAAGAAGGCATTCACATTCGAAGGAAAGCACGGAGAGATCATCAAGGAAATTCCGATCCCTGAGGACATGCACGAGAGAGTCTCCGAATACAGAGCAGTGCTCATGGAGAAAGTTGCTGAGTCGAACGACGATCTGATCGATCACTTCCTCGAGAACGGTGCGATCACAGACGAACAGCTCTTCATGGGTATTCGAAGTGCAACGGTATCCGGAAAGATCTATCCCGTTTTCTGCGGTTCATCGCTGCAGAACATGGGTGTGCAGCTGGTGCTCAATGGTGTTGCTGCGTACCTTCCATGTCCGCTCGATATTCCGTCCATCCAGGGAACAGATCCCAAGAGTGGAGAAGCTATCGAGAGAAAGCCGAGCGATGATGAGCCGCTCGCAGCACTCGCATTCAAAGTTGCAACAGATCCATATGTCGGCCGCCTGACATTCGTGCGCGTCTACTCCGGAGTGCTGAAGAGTTCCTCAGCAGTGCTCAATGCACGCAATAACGGCAAGGAGCGCATCGGACGCCTGGTTCGCCTGCATGCGAACTCCCGTGAAGAAATCACGGAAATTCAGGCTGGGGACATCGGAGCTGTGATCGGACTCAAGGATACCCGCACGGGCGATACGCTCTGCGACGAGAGCCATCCCATCCAGCTCGAGAACATCAGCTTCGCAGAGCCTGTCATCTCTATTGCCATTGAACCCAAGACCAAAGCTGACCAGGAAAAAATGGGTATCGCTCTGCAGAAATTGTCCGAGGAAGACCCAACATTCCGCGTGCGCAGCGATGAAGAAACGAGCCAGACAATCATCTCGGGAATGGGAGAACTGCACCTCGATATCTTGGTCGATCGTATGCGTCGCGAATTTAAAGTGGAAACGAACGTCGGTACCCCACAGGTTGCGTACCGCGAGACGATCACCAAGGAAGTGGAAGGTGAGCACAAGTACATCAAACAGACTGGAGGTCGCGGACAGTACGGACACGTCGTCTTCAAACTGTTCCCACAGGAGGCAGGCAAAGGATACGAATTCGAGAACAGTGTTGTCGGAGGCCGCATTCCTCGCGAATTCATCAACCCCTGCGACAAGGGATTCCAGGAGGGTATGAGTCGCGGAATCTTGGCCGGATACCCGGTTGTGGATGTGAAGGTTGAGCTGACCGATGGTTCGTACCATGACGTCGACTCCTCCGAAATGGCGTTCAAACTCGCAGCCAGTATCGGTTTCCAGGAAGCAGCCAAGAAGGCAGATCCTGTAATCCTGGAGCCAATTATGAAGGTCGAGGTGGTGTGCGCCGATAACTACCTCGGGGACGTGATGGGAGATCTGAACTCCAGACGTGGACTGATCCTCGGGCAATCGGATCGTGGAACGGCAAAGGTGATCGATGCAAACGTGCCGCTCTCGGAAATGTTCGGATACGCCACGGAACTTCGTTCCATGACGCAGGGAAGAGCCAGCTACTCGATGGAACCGAGTCATTACGCAAAGGTGCCGAAGAACAAAGCTGACGAAATTGCAGCCGCGCGTGCGGGTGGTAAAGTCTGAGCATTCTTCTCTTCCCACGCATGATTGCCCAAATAACGACAGCGCTGCTCCATACGGCTGAGAAGATTCCGGTGGAGGCGTTTACGTTGATTGCGTCGTTCGTAGAAGAAATCATTGCCCCAATCCCATCACCCGTTGTGATGACGATGGCGGGATCGATCGCTATCGCGCAGGGAAAACCGATCGTCTATCTCCTGGTGCTCTCCCTCATTGGGGCAATCGGGAAAACACTCGGTGCTCTCTTCATCTACGTCATCGCGGACAAAGCCGAGGATTTGGTATTCGGACGATTCGGGAAATTCATCGGTGTCACGCACGAAGAGATCGAGAACTTCGGAAAGAAATTCAAGGGAACGTGGAAGGATATTTTCCTCCTTACGTTTCTCCGCGCACTCCCGATCATGTCGAGTGCGGTGGTGTCGATTGGGTCCGGGGTACTGAAGATTCGGCTCAAGATGTATCTGATCTCGACCTTCATCGGGACGATCATCCGCGATTTCTTCTATCTGTACGTTGGCTATAGCGGAGTGACGGCCCTTCGAGCAATGACCGAGGGATTCACCAATATCGAGTCGATTATCGAGGTCACGATCGGGGTCCTGGTCCTACTTTTCTTTATAGGCATATATGTACGGAGAAGAGCTATGACAAGCGGAAAAAACTGAGCCACAAAAGTGTTCAATAAGAGCGTTTGAGTCGTAGGAACACTCGAATGTTTTTCCGGCATCAGCCGCTCACTGATTTATATTGAATACATTTTGTATACAAGACATTCTTGGCTCAAACTTGAGCTAAAATCAAATTCTTGTATAGTTTGTTTTCCGTTTCTACATCGAAAAATGGTGAGATTTGCCAATTGATCCACAAATACTGTTGCACAGCATCAGCTGTTTTACTAAAATGCGGGCTCAATTTAGACAGGTCTTTGCCTTTCTTCTGTTTTCCATTCTCTCCCCCCTCCCTGTATGGAAATGCCAAGTATTCGTAAGAAATTTTTCACGCGAGTCTCTCTCGCGCTTTATACCGGGTACTTGGTCCTCGGATCATTTACATTCGGATTGGGAATCACCCCAGCGTTTGCTGCGGCTGGTACGAATGCAGATCTTGGAATTACTAAGGTAGCAAATACCTCAACTCCAGGATCCGGAGCGAATGTGACATATACAGTTACGATGACGAATCATAGTTCAGGAAGCAATCATGCAGATGACGCGAAGTTTGTAGACACGATTCCAGCGGGTATGTCTTTCGTGTCAGCTACGAAAACTGGTGGAACAGATAATAGTGGAGGTACATGTACTGTAACGACGGGGGTTATTACTTGCGTGCTTAATGGATCGGATACAAAGCTTCAGGCAGGCAATACTGCTATTTTCCAGGTTGTACTCCAGGTAACAGGATCATGCGGTTCTGTTATTTCCAACACTGCAACGGTATCAGCAAATAATAATACAGATGGAGTTTCGGGAAATAATTCTGACACTGAACCAGTCACAGTTACATGTACGAGTTCGTCTTCCAGTTCATCGAGTTCATCTTCATCCAGTTCCTCTTCATCTGCACCTGCAGCTCCCAAGCTGACTGTGATCAAGAAGGTCATCAACAATGATGGCGGAACTAGCTCTGCTAGTTCATTTACACTCAAAATTGACTCAACGGTCGTAACGACTGGCGTCCAGAACACTACAACAGCCGGTGCGCATACTGTGAGTGAGGTTGCTGTCGCAGGCTATACTTCGACGATCACGGGAGACTGTGCTGCAGATGGTTCTATCACGCTTGCAAATGGAGACGTGAAGACCTGCACAATCACGAACGACGACGTTGCTCCGACAATCACGGTCATCAAGCATGTCGATAATGGAAGTGCAGAGGGTCTCTCTGCTGCTGACTTCGACATGGTGGTGCACACCAATAGCGGATCCGACCGCATCTCCGATGGAAACGAGGCAGGCACGGTAGTCACTGTGGATGCCGGTACATTCTCAGTCGATGAGAACGAGGATTCTATGTACACCAAGTCCATGAGCGGATCGTGTTCTGGTTCCATCGCACTCGGTGAGAACAAGACCTGCACGATCACCAACACACGCAAGGCGACGATCACGATCGTGAAGCAGACGTATCCCGATGGAGATCTGACCCAGTTCGACTTTGGCGGAGACTTCGATGTGGCTTTGGCCGATGGCGAGAGTGCATCGATGAATGTGGCTGCGGGAACGTACACGGCAGTCGAGTCCGTACCGGAAGGTTGGACGCTTGCAGGCATTTCCTGCAGCAATGAAACATCCGGCAACCTGGAGACGCACACTGCAACGTTCGATGTCGACACTGGTGACACCATGACGTGCGCATTCACGAACATTAAAAACGGTACCTTGAAGGTGGTGAAGGAAGCTCTGGGTGGAGACGAGACATTCTCGTTCTCTGGATTGGGCGATCCGTTCCCCATCACGACAGTGAATGGATCAGGATCTGAGACATTCAGTTTGGTTCCGGGGGAATACACCATTACCGAAGGCGATATGCCAGAGGGATGGATGCAGGATTCGAGCAATTGTAATGATGTGGAGGTCTTCCCTGGTTTGGAATCCACCTGCACGATCGTGAACAAGAAGAAAGCAGTTATTACGGTTATCAAGGAATCAAACGGAGGAATGGGAACATTCCACTTCACAGGTCTGGATGGTGAAGATGGATTCGATCTCGTAACGACGGAGGTTGGCGAGACCGGCAATGGAAGCGCTCAGAGCTTCTTTGATGTCTTCGTGGATGATGAAACACCATTCACGATCACAGAAACGTCTTTGCCCGAGGGCTGGGACTTCACAAGCGTTCAATGTGAATACGAAGGTGAGTCTGCAGGTCAGCAGAGCAGCGAAAACCCGAATGCAGAGACCGTAACGGTCGGTCCGGGAGACGAAGTGTCCTGCACATTCGTCAACACCAAGGCAATTTGTGGAAACAGTCAGGTAGAAAGCGGAGAGACGTGCGATGATGGCGGTGTTGCTGCTGGAGACGGATGTTCCGCAACATGCCAGGTTGAAAATGGTTGGTCCTGCAACGGAGAGCCAAGTTCCTGCAGCACAAGCTGCGGAGACAATATTCAGGCAGGTAGCGAGCAGTGCGATGCAGGAGAGGCCAACTCAGACACAACGCCTGATGCTTGCAGAACGTCCTGCGTTAATCCGACATGCAGCGACAACGTCGTTGATACGGGCGAAACCTGCGACGATGGAAACCTGACCTCAGGGGACGGTTGCACGGCAAGCTGCCAGGTTGAGGTGTGCGGAGACGAAGTTGTGAACAATAACGGAGCCGAGCAGTGCGACGATGGAAACGAGAGTAACAATGATGCGTGTGTCGGTTCCTGCCAGAATGCCTACTGCGGCGATGGATACGTACAAACGGGAAGTGAGGAATGTGACGATGGTAACGAGAACGATTCTGATGCTTGCAACAACCAGTGCGAGGCTATGATTCTGATCTGCCACATTCCACCAGGAAATCCGGGCAACAAGCACAATCAGTACGTGACGTCGAGCCAGTTGGCAGGTCACCTCAATAACCACGGTGATTACCTGGGTGATTGCAATGCGAGTTCCAATTCCTCTTCGAATACAACTTCTTCTTCGAATACGACAAGCTCGGCAAACTCGTCTGCTGTGAGCAGCACGTCATCTGAGTCGTCGGAAGGCGGAAACATCACCATTTGCCACAACCCTGGTGAACATGAAAACACGACCTCTGTGAACGAGAACTCTCTCGGGGGTCACTTGGGCCATGGCGATTACATAGGCGCTTGCGGAAGCAACTCATCGTCTTCCAATACGACCAGCTCGTCGAATAGCACAAGCTCTTCCGAAAGCACCAGCTCTTCGGAAAGTACAAGTTCCTCAGAGAGCACGAGCTCTTCAAGCAGCTCGAGCGCGTTCTCCATCCCGGATATCTGCGATCTATTCCCAGAATTCCCAGGATGCGACAATGATCAGGAGAATGAGGGATCCTCAAGCTCTGCAACCAGTTCGTCCAACTCTTCGGTTGAGACGACGAACCAGTCGCAGGGAAATGGTAACGGTTCCGATAACGGAAACAACAATGGTGGAGCGCACCGCGGTAACAGAACCAATGCTATCTCCCAGGCAGCCAGCTTCCTGGCCGATCTCTTCCTCGGCACCAATAACGGTGTGCCTCCCGGAGGATTCGGTGGTATCGCTCCTGCAGGATTCGGAGGAGGACCGGATGTGCCTCTCTCGGACAATGAATTGGAGCTCATCTGCAGCATGCGTGATGTCCTTCCGACAGGTGTCTCAACATCGGTTCTCAACTGGATCGCTGAATATCTGAGTTCGATCATGAATCGCGACACAGAATTCCTGAAGAATGCGTTGAAGGATCCCTCACTGTGCGAAGACACAACGACATCCGCTCCCGTTTCACATGCACCTGTGAAATTCGTTGTTGATGCAGCTGGGTACCCGGTCTCCAGCAATGATACGTGGAATGCCTGCATCCGAGGCAACGCAACACTGCAAGATATCCGAAACAACTCCGATAAGGACAAGCATGGTATGGGTCGCGACTGTAGCGATTACCACACCGGGGCGCTCTGGAGACATCCAGATCTGAACATCTACTTCAGCTGGGTGAAGAAGACAAAGAAAATCACGATCCCTGCTGGGTACGTGATCAGCAAGGAGGCACAGGTATCTCTTGGCAACTAAGAAAGTAACAATGCTTTACGAAAAAGGGGACCGCAAGGTTCCCTTTTTTTTTATTCGTTATTCAGCGCCTCCTGAGTACTTCCCGATGAAGAGGATCGGATTTATGGCGTGCTTAGCGGCCTCACCTGCTGATGGCACAGAGGCAGGCCAGTAGGGAGTATGGATGTCCTCAGAGCCTCCAATATCGACCTGCAGATGCAGGTGCGGGGCGGTGGTGTTTCCGGTCATTCCAACTCTTCCAATCATCTGCCCCGGCTTTACGGTATCGCCAGTTTTCACACTGATGGAATCGAAGTGGCCGTAGATGCTGAAGAACCTGGATCCGTCGCTCAGGCGGTGCTCAATGATCACGTGGAGCCCCAGTCCGCTCGAATCCTTCATTGCCACGTTCACCTTGCCTCCTGCGATTGCGCCAATCGGGGTGCCCTTGGCGAGCTTGATATCGATACCCGGATGGACAGCGGTAAACTCAGTGGCGTCGACGTCATAGGCTCCAAAATAGCGAGTCGAGTACGTCAGCTTTGCAGTGATGATCTGCATGTTTTCCTCGCTCAGATCACTGGCAAGCGATGCCATGGGGATCGTGAGGGTTTGTAAGTTGTAGCGCGGGATTCGTACGAAATCCTCTTCCGTCATTTGGCTGTAGGTACGGTTCCATTCCTCAGGGGTACGCATGTGTCCCCAGTCTGGGACTCTCGCCATCGGGAATGTGGTTTTTATGAAGGCTGGGAATCCGTTGGGATTCGTTACCGTAATCTCCGAGCTCTGCGATGACCTTGCAGACGATGACGCTACTGGAGTTTCGCTCCGTGCGCTGACTTGGGACTGCAGGGAGGAGGACGAAGATGAAGAGGGTACAAGTATCGGCTGTAATTTCACTGAAGATATGGACGATGACGTCTCTGACTCCTTGGAGCTCTGAGAGGATGTAATCGACTGGTCAGCAGACGATGTAGCCACTGAAGAAACAGGAGCGACCTGGAGTATCGGAGCGCTGAGCTCAGGGATACGACTATCGTCTGCGAGCGAAACGAAGACTGGCTCGGACTGTGCTGCACGGTGCTGTGGGCTGACACCGAACATCGATTCATTGTTCTGGACTCTCCTCTGGGGCTTCACACCGACCTGTTGAATCTCAATATTCCGCTCCAGGAAGTGTGCTTTTTGGACTGAGGGACTCTCGATCGTTCCCGAGACACAAATGCTCACGATTATGGCCCCTGTGAGCCATCCGTATTCATTCAGCCAAAGCTTAATTTGCTCATATTTATATTTGATGTTCATTTGATATTATTATACCACAAATATGTGTTTATAACAATTATCTGGAATACAACAAATAACACGTATTGGCCTATTTAGGCCATATATTGCTATCTATTCCTTCCATTCATCCAGTGTCGCTTTGATCGTCATTTTCTTGCCATTACGATCGATGGAGAGCTCTATCTGATCACCCGGATGTTTGCGTTGAATGATATCTCCCAGCATGTTTGTTTGGGTGATTTTTTCAGCATCTGCTTCGAGGATAATGTCGCCTTCTTGCAATCCTGCCTTTGCCGCTGGAGATCCCGGAATGACTGCAAGATCATTTGCAGTGTCTCCTCGTTCAACAATCACTCCGTAGTCGTAGGACAAGTTGTTCTTCATCTTCAATTCAGGTGTTATTTGCGTATAGCGAATGCCCAGGTAAGGACGGACGATGCGACCGTATTTCTGATAGCTCTCGAGTACCCTCTGCAAGTCCACGATGGGAATTGCAAAACTAATGTTCTGCGCTGATGCGGCAATGGCGGTATTCATTCCTATAACCTCGCCATGCAGATCCAAAAGAGGTCCTCCTGAATTTCCTTCATTAATTGCTGCATCAGTTTGAATGATGCGGTTCAACTGCTCTGCTGTCCCTTGCGATGGGCTTCCGGCAACGATGGACCGCTCCAGTCCCGAAACCACTCCAACACTCACAGTATTTCGAAATTCTCCGAGTGAGTTTCCTATTGCGATGACGCTCTGCCCGAGCAGAGGCTCAGTTTGTGTGGAGAACTTTAGCGCAGGGAATCCAGTCTCCTTCACTTTGAGAAGTGCAATGTCATTCAAGGAATCCATCCCCACAACTTCAGCATCGAGCTTGCGTCCATCGTTCAAGAGTACTGTGTAATCGGCATCTTTATCCGAAACGACATGCTTATTAGTCATGAGAAGCCCGTCACTCGATACAAAGAATGCTGTTCCTCCCCCTACTTCCCGGCGCTCTGTGCCGTTTTGCCTGATTCTGGGAATGCGCAAATTAAAGCCAAAGAATGGATCTGCGGGCTGATCTTCATAGTAGCGCTCCATAATTGGCAGATCTTTGCTGATAATGACGGAGACTACAGCTGGTTCCGCCTGTTTTACGACATCGGTTATTGGAGTGGATTCTGTGTAAGTAATAGCAGGAATGATTCCACCGGTCGACGAGAGCTGGGTCGAGGCCTGGAGTGACTGATTCATCAAACGTACAGACATCACTTGAAATAGTGAGACTGTTACTGCTGTGGATATACCTACGGATAGGACGATGCTTTTGGCAGTGGTATTCATGAAGGCACAGGGGGATGTTCCCTATAGAAGGTGCAGTAGAAATTTACTCTATCATTGGCTATTTAAGACCAGATTAAGAATGTTCTGTTTCACTGAGTTACTACTTTGACACGGTGGTTTTAGGGGCCTAGTCTCACTCTCTATGAAGCGTCGTTTCACCGAGGATAGTTACCGCAAAGAACCCTGGATGGCCTCCCTGGTTAGTGCCCTTAAATCCTGTAAATCCGAGGAGGAAATCCTCAATTTCCTACGCGACATTGGCACCCTCAGTGAGCTCCAGTCTTGGAGTGAGCGGCTCGAGGTCGCGAGGCTCCTGTCCCAGGGCTTAAGCTACCGTCAGGTCAGTAAGGTCACAGGTGCGAGTACAACAACCGTAACGCGCGTAGCGCACTTCCTGGAAAACGGTGAAGGGGGATATCGAAGTGTGCTCAAAACCCACCGCCACCACCGTCAGAAGGTAGGACCCAGAGCATTGACCGATACAGGCATTTCTACAGCATCAGAAGAATCACCCATTCATCCGAGCCCTGAAGTAAGCCAAAAAAAGGAATCTTCGCTCCAGAAATACCTGAATAGAACAAAATAGTAGTACGGATATTTTGTTTCTATATAGGGGTAAACCGTATTACTGTACCTTACTAAGTGGATACATAATCCTGTTTCCAACGCGGTAGAGGAACGTAAACCACTTGTAGACGAGCTGCTTACGGAACGGCAGCTTCCCGGTGCGTGCGAAGCACTGCGCATTCTTGGCGAATGCTGTGCCTGCCTTCCTCATCTTCTCGAGGGTCTTTGGGCGCTTATCGACAACGAGACCGAATTTCCCAGGCCCTGGTAGACATTTTGGCTCAAAATGGCGGAAAACAACGGTTCCTCCGTAGTATTTGATTGCTTCTGCGACGTGCAGCGTCGTTAAGTACATGAGCGCCTGCCATGCGATGAGAGGCGCGCCACCTGTGTAGATCAGGGCAAAGGGACGTCCGTTCAGTTGCCCCTTGGAGTGAGTTTCAGAGTCTAGGAGGAATGCACCAATTCGATCGATCATGTTTTTCAGGTGTGCGGGAACCGAGAAGTTCCAAATTGGGGTCGCGAATACCACCCCACGACTGTCCTTGAACATCGTCTCGAGCCGACGGTAATCCTCCTCCGAATTCTTCCCTGCGTAGTGATCCAGTGTGAAGTGCTCGAGGGACAGTTCCCTGAGTCGCACTTTTTCGAAGGTGATACCGGGTACCTGCTTCATTCCCTCGATGAATGCGTCGGCCAGGACATTGCTGTTACTCGGCTCGTTCATCCCTGCGACGATCACTGCAATCTTGCACGGTGTTTGTTCTTCTACGGTCATTGAAGTAAGTGTAACACAGTTTTACTTTTAGGGATTTTTGTTTGCTCCTTTTGTAGACGATAAATTGCACTTTTCCCAACTCGTAGAACATGCTGTGGCATCTATTTTTTTCTCCATGAAATTTCGTAGATTTTCTCTTCCAGTAGAGCAGTGTGGTGATTCCAAAAATAGTCTCATCAGAGTTCTTGCGACTCGCCTTAATCTACAATATCTTGGGGTGTGCCCGTCTGTTGGGCACTACATAGTGTATTTTACTTGTCACCCTCCCCCAACCCCATGAACCCGCATGTTTCGGCATCTGCCGCACAAAAATCTATTTCCGATTTCAAGAAGACACCGATCAAGGAGGGGGGGCTGACGATCGAGAGAGTGTTCACAACTCCAGGGAGCGATCCACTCGAGGAAGTGACGTACGAGAAGCGTACCAGCCGTATCAAAAACACCGACGGTTCGGTGGTTTTCGAGATGGAAAACGCCGAGATCCCCGCGTTCTGGAGTCAGGTCGCAACCGATATCGTTGTCAGCAAATACTTCCGTAAAGCAGGAGTGCCTCAGCGCGACACAGAGGGCAACCTGATCAAGGATGAAAAGGGTGAAGTGGTCACTGGCCCTGAGAGGTCGGTGAAGCAGGTGGTACGCCGCCTGGCAGGATGCTGGAGAGTGTGGGGTGAGAGCCATGGGTACTTCAAGACGCGCCAGGATGCGCAGGCCTTCGAGGACGAACTCAGCTACATGCTCGTACGCCAGATGGCAGCCCCCAACAGCCCTCAGTGGTTCAACACGGGACTCCACACCGCCTACGGCATCACAGGCCCCGCACAGGGCCACTACTTCTGCGATCCGGAGACTGGGGAGGTGAAGCGCAGCCCGGACGCCTACACGCATCCCCAGCCCCATGCCTGCTTCATCCAGTCGGTCGAGGATGACATGGTGAACGAAGGAGGCATCATGGATCTGTGGATTCGCGAGGCACGCCTCTTTAAGTTTGGATCAGGAACAGGCACCAACTTCAGTAACTTGCGCGGATCCAAGGAGCCGCTGTCTGGAGGGGGAAATAGCTCGGGACTCATGAGCTTCCTGAAGATCGGAGACCGCGCTGCTGCTGCCATCAAATCTGGTGGTACGACTCGCAGAGCTGCGAAGATGGTGTGTCTGAACCTGGATCACCCGGATATCGAGGAATTCATCAACTGGAAAGTGAACGAGGAGAAGAAAGTTGCCGTCCTCACCAAGGCCGGATACGACAGCGATTTCAATGGAGAGGCATATCAGACCGTGTCCGGACAGAATTCCAATAACTCCGTTCGTATTCCGCACGAATTCTTCGAGGCGGTCGAACGCGATGGTGATTGGAATTTGCACTGGAGAACGGAACTGAAGAAAGCTGTTCTCGAAAAGCGTGCTCCAAAGCCCAGTAAAGTGCTCAAGGCGCGCGATCTATGGGATCAGATCGGGTACGCCGCATGGGCGTGCGCTGATCCTGGGGTCCAGTACGACACGACGATCAACGATTGGCACACATGCCCCGAGGATGGCCGCATCAATGCGAGTAACCCGTGCAGCGAGTACATGTTCCTCGACAATACTGCTTGTAACCTAGCCTCCCTCAACCTGCTCACGTTCTACGATAATGAGCATGGCACGTTCGAATTGGAGAAATACATCCACGCAACGCGTCTGTGGACGATCGTCCTCGAGATCTCGGTGCTCATGGCACAGTTCCCAAGCAAAGAGATCGCGGAACTGAGTTACCGCTTCCGCACACTGGGTCTTGGGTACGCAAACCTCGGTGCGATGCTGATGCGTATGGGAATCCCATACGACTCGCCACGTGGTCGCGCGATTGGTGGTGCACTCACAGCCGTTCTCACCGGACAGTCGTATGCAACATCCGGAGAAATGGCGAGAGCACTCGGGGCATTCCCGGGATACGAGAAGAACAAGGAACACATGCTCAAGGTTGTCCGCAACCACCGCAGAGCTGCCTACGATGCTCCTGCTCGTGAATACGAAGGGCTGCATGTGCTGCCCGTGGGGCTCGATCAGAAGGAGACCCCGCAGGAACTGCTGCAGAGCGCCAAGGAATGTTGGGACAGAGCGCTCGCAATCGGTGAGGAACATGGATACCGCAATGCTCAGGTCACCGTGATCGCTCCGACTGGAACGATCGGGCTCCTCATGGATTGTGATACCACTGGTATCGAGCCGGACTTCGCACTCGTGAAGTTCAAGAAGCTTGCAGGAGGCGGATACATGAAGATCGCCAATCAATCTGTGGAGCCGGCACTCGTGGCACTCGGATACGGTGACAGTGAAGTGAAGGACATCATGCGCTACGTCATGGGAACGCTCAGCCTGGAGGGTGCTCCACACATCAACAGAAATAGCCTGCGCGAGAAGAATTTCACCGACGAGGACATCGCAAAGATCGAGAAGCAGTTGCCGCAGGTGTTTGAAATCACATTTGCCTTCAACAAGTGGGTGCTTGGTGAGGAATGCATGAAGCGACTCGGATTCACAGACACTCAGACCGATGATCAATCGTTTAACCTGCTCAAGGCCCTTGGATTCTCCAAGGAGCAGATTGAGGAAGCGAACGTCGTGATCTGCGGATACATGACGGTCGAGGGTGCACCGCACCTGAAGCAAGAAGAGCTCGCAGCATTCGATTGCGCCAATAAGTGCGGCAAGATCGGTCAGCGCTACATCGCTGCCGAGGGACACATCCGCATGATGGCAGCAGCACAGCCGTTCATCTCGGGTGCGATTTCGAAAACCATTAACCTGCCAAACGAAGCAACAGTCGAGGACATCAAGAACGCATACTTTCTCAGCTGGAAATTGGGAGTCAAAGCCAATGCGCTCTACCGCGACGGATCCAAGCTCAGCCAAGCGCTCAGCAATAAATCCGACAGCGAAGAGAAGAAGGAAGAAGTGATCAAGGAGCGAATCGTCTACAAAGAAGTTCCACGTCGCAGGAAACTACCCGCAGAACGCATGGCGATCGCGCATAAGTTCTCGATCGGCGGACACGAGGGATACGTCCATGTCGGTATGTACGAGGACGGCACACCGGGAGAGATCTTCATCAAGATGAACAAAGAGGGATCAACCCTATCCGGAATCATGGATACATTGGCATTGAGCCTCTCCATGAACTTGCAGTACGGAGTGCCACTCGAGGTCCTCTGTGGAAAATTGGTTCACCTGCGATTCGAGCCGATGGGAATGACTGCGAACAAGGAAATCCCGATGGTGAAGAGCATCATGGACTACCTGGGCCGCTGGCTCGCGCTCAAATTCCTCCCCAAGGATCAGGCGATGACGTTCCACAATCATGAACTCGTGGAGAAGGCATACGCTGAAGGATCGAAGAGCAAGGATGCATTCGCGATGCGGCTCCCTGTCGTCGATGAAGGGATGACTGCTCCCGCTGAATACACCATGGAGAAGGACACATCGCATGCCGAGGGTTCCACCGATATGTCCGCAACGAAGTTCGAGATCGCCAAGCAGCAAGGATTCACGGGATCGATCTGCTCGTCGTGTTCCAGCCTGAAGATGAAGCGAAATGGTTCGTGTGAAGTGTGTCTGGATTGCGGAGCAACGTCCGGTTGTAGTTAATGGTCTTTAAAAACTTAGTATTCCGATGAAACATCGTGCAGCGGCTATCAGAACTAGGGCAGCACAACTGCCTCTGTTCTGGTGACCGTTGGTCATCGGCGGGTTATGGCTGTTCCATAAGTCCTAATCTTTTCCATCATATGGCAAAAGACAAGAAAGGACGGAAGTACAATGGAATTCCCGGTTATTGGCGCGAAGGCGCAGACGGGAAACGGGTACATGTCCGTCCTCATAAGCGGTCCAATCCTGTCCGCAAAAAATAAGGAAAAGCTAATGTTAGTAGCTTTTCCTTAATGGATTTAATTTGGCCTCAGTTTCTGAGGCCTTATTAAATATATTTTAAAGAGTTCTTCAATATTCAGAAACTATATCGCCTATACTTTATTAAGAATATATTGTGCTCATGAGGCATTATAGAAGAGCTATTGGCTGGTCGATGCTGGCAGGCGTGATAGTGCTGCTTGGGTTTTCATTTTTGCCAGTATTCAACTCTTCAACCACAATCACAGTAGATCTAATAATCACTGGAATCAGTATGTTATTAGTTATGCTTCCAGTTTTTTTAATTGCAATGTGAAAATTACCATTTATGTCTGATTTCATGGACCATCTCCCCTCCGGGGAGCGCGAGAAGATCCGTAAGCGCATGCGCAGCCCCGAGGCGTACGAAGCGCTGCGGGAGAAAGTAAAGGGGCCGGAGGATCTGCAGGATGAAATGGACAAGAACGAACGACTCGCAGAGCTCAGCTTTGCATTGGAATCAGAACCGAAGATGCAGGAGAAGCTCAAGTCACAGATCGAGAACGATATCCGCGAGCAGGGGATTGAGAACATGAGCGACAGTGAAGTATCACCCGATGCGAAGAAGGCAATGGAGCAGGGGAAATTTACAGTGAACATAGAACCGCATCCCAAAACGCACATCGATACCCTCACGGTGAATGTCAGCGAAGGAAATGTGCAGGAAAAAATTCCTTTGAAACAATCTCTGAGCGATCACTACGCAGGAGGATTAATGAAAGGCAAATAGCAAACAGATTCTTACCACGCACTGATGTTTTTTAGTGTGTGAGGAACAGAACGCCGAATGCACAGATGAATAGAAACCAACCGATCTTCATAGGACCGCAGAGCCTACAGGTACACAGAAACTATCCGCAAGAGACGATTAAGAATAAGCCCTTGCACTCAATGAAAAGGTTGAACAAAATAATACTTCAATCAGATTCTTTTGAGTGTGGAAAAGGCCGCAACGTCATCGTCGGGTGCCGTTTTATTTGTGATCCTCTTGCTGCATTTCTGGCATTGGTGGACGATCATCCAACCCTTTTTACCATCGTGATCCAGCCCTACGGGTTTCATCTCGCCTTGGCAGATAGATTCCCTATCCCCCGGGCCATTTTTATCGACATGCAGACTCCACATACATGCGGGGCAATGGTTCCTGTAGCTGCCATTTTGGAGTGGTTCCACATCTTTTCCACAATGTGTGCACGTAAACCGTTCTTGGCGTGCGATGAATACCATGTCGCTAGACGTTGAATCGGAAATGCATGATATCTCCATCTTTCACGATGTATTCCTTCCCTTCACTACGCATTTTGCCTGCTTCCTTTGCCTTCACTTCCCCACCGAGTGAAACATAATCATCGTAGGCGATCGTCTCTGCGCGTATGAATCCCTTTTCGAAATCCGTATGGATCACACCCGCCGCTTGCGGGGCGGTTGCTCCCACTCTCACTGTCCACGCGCGAACTTCCTGCTTGCCAGCGGTGAAGTACGTCATGTAGCCGAGTGCTTTGTAGGCGGCGGTGATCAGTCGATCGAGTCCGGACGATTGAACTCCAAGGGACGAGAGAAACTCCGCTGCATCTTCTGGCGACAGATCCTGCAGATCTTCTTCGATCTTTGCAGAGATGAGAACCACCTGCGCGGATGCAGGGAGTCCCAGATCCTCCTTCACCTTTTCTGGTGAGAGGGATTTGAGTTGTGCTTCTGCGACGTTTGCTGCGTAGATTACGGGTTTTCCGGAAAGTAACTGCAGCGTTGATGCGAATTCCTGTTCCTCGGGGAGGAAACTGACACTCGACGCGGGTTGTCCTTCATGGAGTGCCTTCTGGATTTTCTCACTGACCCCAAGCTCCATAATTTTCTGCTTGTCGCCGGTCCTGGCTCCCCCTTGCAGTTTCTCGATTCGTTTCTCGATGCTCTGCAGATCCGAGAGCATCAGCTCCGTTTCAATAATTTCGCGATCGCGCTTCGGGTGCACTGATCCCTCCACGTGGATGATGTCTCCACTCTCAAACACGCGTACGACGTGACAGATGGCATCTACTTCCCTGATGGCACTTAGGAATTGATTTCCGAGTCCCTCACCCTTGCTGGCACCCTTGGTGAGCCCTGCGATATCGACGAATTCGATCGCAGCTGGGATGATTTTGTCAGGTGTAACGAGAGATGCGAGGGTCTGGAGGCGGCTATCCGGGACCTCTACGATGCCGACGTTTGGCTCGATGGTGCAGAATGGGTAGTTCGCAGCCATGGCGCCCTTGGTACGCGTTAGGGCGTTGAATAGGGTTGATTTACCCACGTTTGGAAGCCCGACGATACCGATTTTCAGCGCCATTCGCGGCATATGGTAGCTGATAAACGTAATATTGACAAAAACCCAATTTATGACTATGTTATCTCTCCTGTATGCCAAAGCGTTTCCTCCTGTTATTGGCAGTATTCCTGCTCGTCGGAATCGCGACTCGCGCATTTCGTATGAATGCGCAGGCGATGGGTGAAGTATTCACATTCCATAACGCACCAAGCAATCCCTACATCACACGTGCGGGAGCGGTAGCGCTCTTCATCGAGTCACGTCCTGAGCTTGCCCCTAGACTCGCACTCTATAGAAAGCACATGCCGCCGATGGCACTCTTTTCGGACATTGATCAGAAGGAGTGGTATTCACCGTATCTGGAAGTTGCATTCGAGCAGGGGATCATCAAGGGGAACAGCGACAGAACATTCCGCCCCGGACAGCTCCTCGCAGTCGAGGAAGGCATTGCGATGGCAGCTCGGTACAAGGAAGCATTCGATACATCACTCCCGTTGATCCTCACAATCGGTCAGGCAACGACGAACGGTAACTGGTTGAACCAGACAATCACAACCGCGCAGTCCTATAACCTGGCATTGCCAAATCCTGTATCACCGGGCACACCAATTTCTCGAGGAGATCTGTTCACGATGCTTAAGTCCGCTGGTATCGCGAGCCCCGAGACGATCGCAATCAATGGATCGACCGTAGGCCCTGCAGTCGCAATTGTTCCCATCGCCCAGAACACGCAACCACGCGCCGTGACCTACACCGCACCTCAGCAGCAAGTGTATCGCGCACCTGTGGTCGCTCAGCAGCAGCGCGCTCCACAGTACGTTGCGCAAGTCCCGACTCCTCAGCAGCAACCAGTGCAGCAGGGACAGACGACGACACATCCCTACGCCTCAACCAAGAATTTCGCGATCACGATGCCATCACTCGGTATCACCGATCTCTCGATCTCTCATCCTGCAGATCCATTCTCACACGATGGAATGTTGGCACCCCTCAAGTATGGTGTTGGTCACCTCTTCGGATTCCCGGGTGGAGGTGGCAAGATCCTGGTCTACGGGCACTCAAGTAGCTACTCGTGGGATATATCGAAATACACCAAGATCTTCCGCCAGATCAATAAACTGAATGTCGGGGACAAGGTGTATGTCACCTACAGTGGAAAGATGTACGTGTACCAGGTGACATTCAAGAATTCAGTTCCCGCTGCAGACATGAGTTCCTATAAGGGCAGTGGAGGTGAAGAGCTGATTCTCTACACCTGCTGGCCGCCAGATTCGATCAAAGAGCGCTACCTCGTCCATGCGACTCCGGTCGAGACGATTGCGCTGAATAAATAAAGACTTACACCCCGATTCTCCTTAGGATCTCTCGACTGACGAAGTCCTTGGGTCGGCCGTACTTCAATCTACTTAGTTGCTTGAATGCTTCTGCAGCCTGCTCATCTTTCGGATACGTCTTATCGAGCCATGGGCGGGGGACTTCGATCGAGAATGGGCGGCTCGGCTGTCCGCCGATCGACAGCTTCATTGCAGCTTTAAATGCATCCATGTTCACGAGATCCTGCTCGCTGAAGACCGGTGCCATTTCCTTGGCACAGACTTCTGCGTCCTGTGGACCGATCTTATAGAACAGCATCGTACCGACGTTACCGAAGATCGCACCCTTCAGGCTCACTGCTCCGGACAACTTACTGTCCTTCTCCAGCTGATCGATGTACTGATGTGCGAGGATCAGTCCCAAGCGGTATTTTCTGGCTTCACTGAGAATCGATTCGATGGATGGCGTAACGAAGTTTTGGAATTCGTCGATGTACAGGAAGAAATCCTTGCGGTCCTCTTTGCTCTCGCGTTGTCTGCGCATGGCAGCCACCTGAATCTTGTTCACGACGATCATACCGAGGAGCTGTGAGTTCACGTCTCCGATGAGTCCCTTACTCAGGTTCATCAGGATGATCTTGTTGCTGTTCATACATTCACCGATATCAAACGAGCTCTTCGTCTGTCCCACAATGTTACGCATCAGGGTATTCGTGTAGAACTGTCCGAATTTCGCAGCGAAATACGGGATCATTTCCTGTTTCTCACGGGCACCGGTCTTGGCCATCTGGTTCTGCCAGAAGCTCTTCACGATCGGGTTTTTGACCTTGGATACCTTGTATTGTCCCCATTCGTCATCGGTGAAGAGTCGCACCAAGTCCGTGATAGCACCTCCCTCCTCTTCGTCCTCCATGAGGGTCAGACAACCGTTTCGGAAGTAGTCCTGGATACGTGGTCCGAATATCTCTTCGCCGAACATCTTGATCATCATGTTCATGGCGTCGAGAGCGATCAGGTCACGCTCCTCGGGAGTTTTCCCTTCGAGCAGGTTGAGTCCCATCGGTCGCTCCATGTCTGCGGGATTGAAGTAGATCACGTCATCCGCTCTCTCGCGTGGGATGTAGGGGAGCAGGTTATCGATCAGCGATCCGTGCGGATCGACGATGCACATGCCACGTCCTGCATGAAAATCCTGACGAGCCATGAGTTCGATGATCGATGACTTTCCTGTTCCAGTTTGTCCAATGATGTAGAAGTGTCGGAAGCGATCCTCTGCGTTCATGAATACTTTCTGCTTCTCACCGCGGAAGGAATTGGTCCCCAGGAAGAGCCCCTCCTCGGGGATGTTCTTCGGTGCTGGTGCGACTTTGAAGTTCTGCCATTTGATCGTTTCCACTTTGTTGTATTTGATGTGGGGCAGATGGAACATGCTCGCGAGTTCTGCAGTGCCGAGCAGCATTTTCTTCGCCTGCAACCATTCCCGGAATGTTCGATGTGGGGATCTGCGAATGAAGCGCTGCACGATGGAACGCTTACTCTCGAACTTCATGTGTTGGAAACTGTTACCGCGCACATCGTTGAATTGTCCGAATCCGGCGATGACGGTGTCCAGAATCATCTGTGCCCTTGCTGCATTTGGTCCGGAGCTCACCACTCTCGCCATTGTCATGAATCCGGGGTTGCCTGCTTTTTCATCGACCGCTTTGCTGTATTCCTCGACCATCTGTGATACGCGTTCGTTCTTGGATTGGCCTTCGCTTGTTCCGAGTGGTTCATCAGATGTGAACATCGAGAAGATCGCGGACAACCATGTGAGCGGATTTGTCAGAGAGGCACCTTTCTTCTTCGGGTTCAGCAGATTCGCAGCTTCCTGCTGCAATTTATTCTGCCAACCCGGTTTCGCAGGCTGCAGCACGAATTGCACGGCTGCTCCTTCGTCGCTCTTCAATTTCGAAAACGCATTCGTGATGGCATTCAGCGGATCGCTCTTCATCTGCTGGTATGTTTTGAAGACCGATGTGAAGGGCTTGTGTCCGAATAGACTCTTTGCGTTCACGACCGATTCCTTGGTGAAGATGTTATAGTCCTCCACTTCATCGATGATGCAGTCCGGATAGAACGATGTGATCTGTTTTTCTACAAGCGGAGCGATCTTTCTGGGACACACAACGAAGAACAGAATTTCTCCTGCGAGTGCTGCGTATTCGAGCGAGATGAACGGTTGCCCCTTGTACAGGCGACTCGTGTGATGGTTGTAGAGAGAATGCAACGATTGGTACAAGTGATCCATGACGCCGATCACTTCTTTGAAATCTTTTCCAAATTGATCGGATTCATTGTCCTTCTCCTCTCGCGATTCCTTTTTTGGGACCAGAAGTTGCAGGAAAACGATGTTCTCCTCGCGGTGCAGATCATGCAGCCAGCGGGCTATCCACAATGCGGTAAATCCGATGAGTGTGAGGCCCATCAGAGCGCCGATAGCTGCGAAGAACGTGGTCATGAAAGTATCGTACCATTATAGCACGAAATTCACTCTTCTACACGGACAGATTTCATCAGTTCTACCACATTCAGAGTCCCTATGAGGAAAACGTGCGGAGAAAGCCACAAAATAGGTATACTGGCCGTATCGTCCACTTTTACGCTTTCTAATTCCGATGTCTCCACGACTCCATTCCTGGAAGGATTTGTTCTCGAGTAAGGGATACCTGACGTCGCTTCGGGGTGGGATGCGTTATCTGTTTGGAAAACGTGGTCAACGATTGGTACGTGGTATGAGACTGTATTACCGACTTCGCTTGTTGCTTGTTGTGCGAAGTGGAAACAGTATTGAGCGTCTCGCGAGGAGAAGGGAAGTGAGACTCTGGACGGATGGCGAAGAATGCTTCGAGCGACTCGAAAAAATTCTACGCAGAGCGAACCACAGCATCGTGATCCAAATGTTTATCTGGAGAGATGATGGGACAGGCAGAAAGATCGCACATATTCTCACAGAAGCGGCCAACCGTGGTGTGATTGTGGATATCACGAAGGAAGCGGTGGGGGATTTCTTTGAATTTCGGGGTGATTTCCTACATACCAAGGGGTCACAGGAGCCCGTCTGGAAGGCATTTTGGAACCATCCCAGAATTCGCATCACCTACTCAACCAACAATGATCACACCAAAGTATTTGCGATAGATGGTCACACACTTCTGCTTACAGGAATGAACATTGCGGATGAGTATCGCTATCGATGGCATGATCACATGGTGGAATTACACGGGACGGAATTCGTAGAGGGATTTTTACTCAGGAAGACCATGCAGAAAGCGGGTGATGGGGTGCAGCTCGTGATGAATGCAGATGATCGCAAGGAGATACGGCCGGTGCTGATGAATATCCTGAAAAATGCCAAGGAATCGGTCGTTGTGGAACATTGTTATCTATCCGACGAAGACGTAGTGCAAGCATTTATTGATTTGAGCAAACGCAGAGTGCGAGTCACGATTATCCTGCCGAGCGAGATGGATTTTCATCATCATTCGAACATGCTTGCAGTGGGGAGACTCCTCTCCGAAGGCAGAGCGTCATCCATGCGGGTGTTCATCTATCCGGGATCGTTCCATGCCAAGGCAATACTCGTCGATTACTCGATAGGATTCATTGGATCGGCGAATCTCTTCAAGGGATCACTCGATGAAATGGGGGAACTGAATGTGCTGATTACGGGTAAGCGAAGCGCACTCAGAAAGCTCCGCGAAGGGCTACGGAAAGATGTTCTGAAATCCAGAGCGATCTCTAGTAGTCCGTCATCTTTGTGGTTATCGAGATGGTTGGCTTGGCTGGGACTTTAAATCTTAGTGGTTCCCTTTCCACGTACTGAGTACTCTTTCTACCATGTCGATGAGGGATTTAATCGTCATATCCTTCTTGATGAAATAATCGTCTGCACCGAGTTCCTTTCCGCGTGAGCGCGATTTATCATCTGCAAAGTTTGTCAGCATGATCGCGGGGAATCTGCGCGTGCTCTGCGGATACCTCTCGAGTACCTGGAAACCATCCACTTTTGGCATGTGAATATCGAGCACGACGAGGTCCGGAGTCTGTTGTTCGATCTCTTTGATTGCCTGTTCCCCATCCTCAACCGCGCGTATGGCAAAGCCGGCTACCGAGAATTTCTTGATGTACAGGTTCCTGAGAACTGGATCGTCTTCGGCAATAATAATATCTGCTTTCGCCATTCGGCTATTACACTAACAGAAGCGATTCCCTTTTCATAATCTATTGCGGAATGAATCAGTAAAATGGCAAGTCCTGACCATCGCCCAAGAGAGGAAAAAATGGTATACTGATAAGAAATGCGTACACAAACAAAGACACTCTCCGTTCTGTTCGCTTTGGCCGCAATGAGCGCCGTGGCGTTTCATGGAACTGTGTTACGTGGAGAAGTTGCGGGTATGGGATGCATCGGAAAGGTGTATGGATATCCAGGATGTCCAGCGCTCAAGAACGAAGGTGAAAGTTCATCCGTTCCCGAGACCTGTGGTAACGGTGTTCGTGATGCAGGTGAGGAATGTGATGCTGGCAAAGTACAAAATGGACTTAGCAACTGCACAACTTCCTGTAAGCGTCTCTACTGTGGAGACGGAGTGCTCTCACCTAGCGTCAATGAAGAGTGCGAACCGCAGAGTGAAGAGGTTTACGTCTATGATGCTGATGCACAGAAGCTGACGACTGAAATCAAATACATCCAGCCGTCGTGCGGCATGGTGTGTACTGTTCCTGTTTGCGATAATGAAGGGAACTGCAGCGGAGGATGCAAGAATAAATTCTATCCAGCTTGTAAGGCATCATCTTCTTCAAAGGATTCACTTCTGAATAATCTGGTCTTCGGACCAAATCCGTTTGCTGATGATGGGGTTACAACGCTGCCTCCCGCCACTGCCGCTTCCTCCTCCAGTGCAGCACCTGCACGTTGCGGAAATGGAGTACAGGAAGGGGGAGAACAGTGTGACGACGGTAACCTGATCACCAATGATTCCTGCACCAATGCTTGCAGGTTGCCTCTCTGCGGAGATGGCATCATGCAGGTGTGGGAACAGTGTGATGATGGTAACCAGGTGAATGCAGATACCTGTTCCAATGCATGTAAATCTCCTGCTTGTGGCGATGGAGTGGTGCAGACGGGTGAGGAATGCGATGACGGAAACCAGGTAAACACAGATGCTTGTACACTCGCGTGCAAGATCGGTCGCTGCGGTGATGGAGCAGTCCAGAGTGGCGAGGAATGTGATGATGGAAATTCGGTCAACGATGATGCCTGCACAACGCAGTGCAAGCGGTCTTCGTGCGGCGATGGCGTCGTGCATGACACCGAGGAATGCGATGATGGAAACAAGACAGACAATGATTCCTGCTCCAACAGCTGCAAGCGTGCACGCTGCGGAGACGCGGTCACCCAGCAATGGGAGGAATGTGACGATGGAAATAAGATCGCGATCGATAGTTGTACGAATCTGTGCAAGTTGCCGCTCTGCGGGAATGGAATCCGTGAAGGCAAGGAGGCCTGCGATGATGGGAATACATCTGATCGCGATGCATGTACCAACATCTGCGAGAAGTCACGTTGTGGTGATGGATTCATGCAGCCGGGTGAGTACTGTGATGATGGAAATCAGAACGACGACGATAGCTGCACGAATCTGTGTAAGTTGCCGAGTTGCGGTGACGGTGTGCAGCAATTGGATGAAGAGTGCGACGATGGTCGCAGGAATTCGGATACTGCTCCCGATGCATGCCGCAAGAGCTGCTTGGCTGCGTACTGTGGAGACAACGTAAAGGACGAAGGTGAGGAATGCGATGGAAGTATGGACTGCACACCGGATTGCAAAGTCTTCCATGCTGCAGCACCAACAATTACGTTGAATCCGTCATCTGGTGCACCGATTGCGATTGGACTTTCGATCTTCGGATCACTCGCGCTCATCGCTTTCGTACTGCGCAAGCAGCTACATAGGCTGGTGGGACATTTTGCCGGAGAACAGGTCGCCCGCTCCATCGACGATATCCCGCTCGATGAAATAGAGATGCCGTGGCACCCTTGGAACATCAGTCATTAACCGACTGCTACCCGGACGTACGACGTTACCTTTGCGTCACCCAGGTACTGTTCGACGGTCTTTGACGGATCCTTTACGAAGGCCTGCTTCAGGAGCGAATTTTCCTCGCGGAACTTCTTCTCCTTGCCCATCATGATCTTGTCCCACATGGCTTCGGGCTTTCCTTCTTTCTTTAGTTGTTCCCTCCAGATTTCCTTTTCCTTCTCGATCATGTCGTTTTGGACTTCATCGGGAGAGACGTAGAGGGGGCTCAAGGCCGCTGAGTGCATCGCGAGATCGCGCGCCATTTCCTTGCTGCCACCATTCAGTCCAATGACGACTCCGATTTTTGCATTGCTGTGAAGATACGCACCGAGTGTTGCTGCATCGACCAGATGCAGTGCGCCGAGCGTGATGTTCTCACCCAATTTCTGGACGATCTCGGGCAGTTTCTCATCTGCCACTTTCTTGGCTGCGTCCTCACCTTGAGCCAAGAGCACATCGGCAATTTCTTTTCCGACGGATTGGAATGCCGTGTCTCTCGCAACGAAATCCGTTTCGCAACGAATCAGGACCATTGCAGCCTTGCTGCCCTCTTCCTTCAGGAAGACGAGTCCCTCTGCCTGATCGCGGGTTGCCTTCTTGGCAGCCTGGGCGATACCCCGCTTGCGCAGGATCTCAATGGCCTTTTCCTCGTCGCCGTTCGCTTCCTCGAGTGCTTCCTTGCATGCGAGAATGGAAACGCCGGTTCGAGCGCGGAGTGACTGGATGGCTGCAGCGGAGATATCGGACATAGGAGAGTGGGGGAGAGTTGAGAGAAGAGTACATTTAGATGGAAGACGCGATGACGTTGCGTGGTTGGTTTGATTCCTCCTTGCGAGGGACTTCTTTCTTGGCTGGACGTGCATCGGCAAGTGCGGATGAGATGGTAGTAAGGATGATCTCGATCGATTTCACCGCATCGTCGTTTGCTGGAATGCAACGTGTGAATTCATCGGGGTCGGCATTGCTGTCGCAGATTCCAAACACAGGGATGCCAAGCTTCTTGGCTTCGAGCACTGCGACGTGATCGCGTACTGCATCGAGCACGAACAGTGCATCGGGCAGTCCCGTCATCTGCGCAACTCCGGAGAGTGCTGCATCAAGCTTGGCGAGCTGCTTTCGAAGCTGCATTTGTTCCTTCTTGGTGTACTTCTCCACTTCTCCTGTCTGGAATGAGCGGCGAAGATCCAGGTAGTACTGCAGGCGGCGCTTGAGCGTGGGCCAGTTGGTGAGGAGTCCCGGGATCCATTTCTTCGTGACGACCGGCTGGCTCAGTGTTTCACCCATGCCTTCGATGAGTGGAATGCTCTGTTGCTTCGTCGAGACGAACAGAATCACTTTTCCTTCCGTCTGGAATTTCTTTAGTGCATCGCACACAGACTCGAGCCCTATGCGGGTCTTCGCGAGATCGAAAATGTGGATACCGCGACGTGCACCGTAGAGGTACGGAGCGATTTTCGGATTCCATTTCTGCTTCGGGTGTCCGAAGTGACATGCATGATCGAGCAGTTCCTTTTCAGATGGGATAGTCATAAGAATGGGGTAGCGCTCCTTACCCTCGGGAGCGGCAGATGAAGAGATGAAAGAGTCCTTGGGGCTGCCTTGTTACCTCATTTCGCCGGCGCGGAGGATATCTAGGAGAGGAATGCACCCTTCGATGGACTCAGGGTGATTGACTCTGTCGATCAGGACCGCTGCGATCAGTAACAAGTGATGGGCAGATTCTATAGAGAATCGTCCAAAGGTCCAGGAAAATATTGAATACATTATTTGTTCAATTAGGGGAGGGCAGGAGTATGATCCCTCAGTTCTTTTAGAACATCGTCAAGATTTAGGTGTGAGGCAAGCGCTCTGTGTATGCGGTATGCAGTGCGCTTGTCTCACTCTGAGCGGGTCCGAGCCAGCGGTTTCTCTGGTTTCGTCTTTAGCTCCTGAAAGGAGTTGCACATGGGCATCAGTTTGCAGCGTATCGAAAGGAGAAAACTTGAAGTAGGTCTCAATCGTCTGGGTCGGTTCGGCATCGATGTTGATCGATGGCTGGCGTTCCTGGATGCGGATGATCGCACGATGCAGCGCATCGTTGGCGAGTGGCCGAATGTTTCACAGACACTTCGCTACGATGCCATCGCGATGTTCGGTTGGGGTTCTGCGTATGAACATCCTCTGCCACAGGGAAGGGAAGGAGAGGTTGTTATCCGTTACGGCGGGTGGTCCTTTAGGCAACTTCTCGAGAACGTTGTTGTCCGTCAGCACAAGGTGATGAGCGAAAATCGACGCTACTCGTCAGCCAAATGGATGGACGAGAAGCTGCCCGCAGGCATCTATTACCTGCGTCAGCATCTCGAAAGGTTGGCTCAAGACTGGCACAAGCAAAAGGAGATCATTCCCTCGGGTTCTATCCAGTCGCCCCTGGTGCTGAATGCAACAGCAGCAGTTGCGCACCATCTGCAAACGGGCAAGCCGCTCTTTGAGTATCCGGCGCTCTGTCCTGAGGGCTTTGGCCACTGGAATGCAGAGGTTCACCTGAACTGCTGGAACTCGCACGGCGTGATCCCCGCCGAAAATGCTGTGTTCTTGGACTTCGAAAGTGCGGCAGCCATCGTGTCCGCGCGGACGAACTAAATCTTGGCTCTGAAGTCTCTATGCGAGATTTCTCTCCTAACTGTCCCCGCGCAACGTGCGCGGGGCGGTTTTTTTATTTGCCTAACTCAGCGATGACTTCGCTGATCTTCACTCTCTTTTGCTGCAACGTATCTCGATCGCGGATGGTGACGGTGTCGGATTCTCCCTGGGCGGTGTCTTCGCCGATTGTGCCGAAGTCGATCGTGATGCATTTGGGTGTGCCGATTTCATCCTGACGCCGGTACCTCTTCCCGATGCTTCCCGTGACATCGAAATCGACGTTGAGATCCGTTTCCTGTACAATTTTATTGTACAGTTCTTTTGCTTTACTGATCAGGTTTTCCTTCTTGCTGAGTGGCAGAATCGCGACATCGATGGGGGAGAGGCCTTTCGCGAGATGGAGCACCGTTCGGGTGTCATCTCCCTCCAACTTTTCCTCGTCGTACGCTTCGATCAGGAGCGACAATACCGTGCGCGTCAGTCCAAATGTTGGCTCCACAACGTAGGGGAGGAATTTCTTCGTCGCATCATCGGGGTCCGTGAATTGCAGATCCTCACCGGAGTGTGTCTGATGCTGCGTCAGGTCGTAGTCACTTCTGTTCGCAAGTCCATACAGCTCTCCCCATCCCCATGGATACAGGTATTCGATGTCGATGGTGCGTGAGCTGTAGTGCGATCTCTCTTCGTCTGCGTGTTCACGGATGCGCAGTCGATCCGGATTGAGTCCGATATCCAGACACCACTGCCACATTTCTTTCTGCCAGGATTCGAAATGTTCCATCTCGGTTCCCGGCTCCACAAAGTATTCGATTTCCATTTGCTGGAATTCACGAGTGCGGAACGTGAAGTTGCCTGGAGTGATTTCGTTTCGGAATACCGTTCCCACTTGGGCGATACCGAATGGCAATCTCTTGCGGGTTGTCTGCATGATGTTTTTGAATTGCACGAACATTCCCTGCGCCGTTTCCGGACGCAGATAAATATCCGTGCCTTCACCCTCGATCACGCCTTGCTGTGTTCGGAACATGAGGTTGAATTTCTTCGCAGTCGCCCAGTTCACCTTGCCGCACTTGGGGCAGGGGATTTTCTCGGCCATGAGCATCGGCTGCACTTGATCGAGTGTCAGGACTGCGGCAGCTTCGACTCCCAATTTTTCCTCGAGCAGTTTATCGCCGCGGAATCTCTCGTTGCAGCTCTTACAATCGACCAAGGGATCACCGAAGTTCGCAACGTGTCCGCTCGCTTCCCAGACCCTCGGATTCATCAGAATTCCGCTCTCGAGTCCCACCATATCCATGCGGCTCTGCACGAATCTCCTCCACCACATCCGCTGAATGCGGTTTTTCAATTCAATGCCGAGTGGGCCGTAATCCCAGGTATTCGCAAGTCCTCCGTAGATCTCGGATCCGGGAAACACAAATCCCCTGCGCTTGCAGAGGGAAACCAGCGAATCGAGTGTAGATGCGGGCATAGAAAGTCCCGCCGAGCATAGCAGAAAGCCGATGCTTTGCCAGTTTCACTCGCCCTCGTTCAAATAGCATCGCATACGCATCCGGGCGCCGATTGGGGTCACGTCGCTATAGGGCAGAGGAGAGGATTCCACTTTCCGTATATCATCGGGGTGATAGATCAGGCAGGTCCCTACTTTTGGTTCGGGTGATGCGATCGATACATCGATTCCCGGGTCATCCGTTAGGCGATAGAATTCGCCGTCGCTGTACATCGCGGTATCGGAAACAATGAGGGACTCAGGCTGCAATTCCTTCGCGATCTGGAATTCCTGCGCCATGCCTGCTGTTCCGAAATCGTTGATACTGCGGATGGGATACTGCGAAAAATAATCCGTCGTGAAGAGAACTGCGTTCACGGTGAGGAGCGCAATACTTGCAATTGCGAACGCGTACCGAGGTTTCGTGGGGGATGCGAGGATGCGATCAAGTCCGATGATCGAGAGCAGCAGCAGGAATAGTCCCAGCAGAATGCTCCTGAGTGCATGTGGTGTCCCATCACTCGTGAGGGATGCTGCAATCGGGGTCAGGAAAGTGCAGAGTACGATGAAGATAGGGAAGGAACTTCGTCGCTTCTCGCTATGCATCAGCGTTGCACAGAATCCCACAATTGCGAGCAGAAGCACGACGAGGAAGATCACGCCTCCCTGACCCGTGGAATGGCGTAGGTTCGAGTCCCCAACGAGTAACAGGAACCGAGGCGAGAAATACGATTCATAATTTTCAAAAAACGTTCTGAGTTTTTCCGTTGCAGGAGACGATGGATCAAAGATGTACGTGATGTCCCGAAACCGCGAAGTCATGGCTCCCGGATGCTGCAGAGAATACACAGCATAGGGAATGAGAGAGGCTGCGAAAGACGCTACGAATGCGAGGGACAGTTTCCATGTACCTCTGCGTGCATAGAGCATAAGAGCGACGAGTACGAAAAGGGGAGCGAGGAGCCTTGCCGTAGGGTAGGTATACACAGAAATTCCTGCAGCGATTCCGGCAGCAATTGCTAGCCAGAGGGTTTTCTTTGTAGGACGTCGCTCGAATGCCATGAAGACGAATGCAAGAAACCACATGGTGAGGGTCAGTTGCGAGATCACTTCGAACGCGATGCGCGATATCGTGAAAATCCACGGCAGGAAACTCGCACCGATCACGCTGTAGAGCATCACCGGATCTTTTTTCGAGAACATGCGAACGAATAGCATGACGCTAGCCAGGAACGCAAAGAAGAACAGTGCACTCGTGAAACGAAGCGTGTATTCAGAATCCGGGAGAATACTCAGGACCATTGCCGCTGCGTAAATGTAGACAGGGGCTTTGAAGTCACCGAACGATTGAAAGTAGAGCGGTAGGAATTGGCCATGTTCATCGTGGGCGGTCTGGCCGATCAGTATCGCGTTGTATCCGATTGAGGTTTCATCACTGAATAGTCCCATTGGCGCACTGTCGAGTTTCCAGAGATGCGCAAAAAGTATCGCTAGAATCAGTGGAACTGCGACGATCCAGTACGTGACTGGATTTTTCAGGAGAATGCCTGCTTTGGTGAGAGCTTTTTTCATGTGGTGAGCGATGCCCAGAGGAGGAATGCGCTGTTCAAGCAGACGAGTAACCATAGGCAACCCATGCAGATCCTTCGCACCGGTTTTGCGAGGACCGATGCACCGATGACTGCGTAGTACGAGAGCGGAATGATGCTCATGACGACGAATCGGAAATCCTGATTGGCGCTATAGGGGAAACGTAAGCGATATGAAACGCTCGCTGCAAAAAGTAATCCGAGGATCAGCCACATCGGAAAGTTTTTCTTCGGCACTGTGAGGAGCTCGTACGCAATACCGCCGAGGCACAGCAGCATTGCGATCATTCCTAGAAAGAGGATGCATGACGCCAGGAATTCCTTGTGTTCGAATTGGAATTCCCCGAAGAATGCAGAACGATAGAAATATTCAGGGAAGAACTGCCTTCGTGCCGAATCCTCCCAGGGATTGTTGAATGCATGTGTGACAACCTGCACTGGATCGAACGTCAGCATATTTTTTGGTTCACTCGGTACACTCAGTCCGCTGTGCATTCCCTGATTCCCCAGGCTCAGCGTGCGGGATGTATCTTCCTCGATGTACAGGCGCAGGAACGGGAGCCATGCAGTGAGAATGAAGAGCAGAAGCAAAGCGAGTGAACCGTGGAGGAATTTCTTTTTGAATGGAACACCGGTTCGCAGTAAGAGTGTCAGAAACATTGCAACGACGAAAACCGATGCGCTGACTTTGGTGAGGAGTGATATAGCACACACGAACGCTACTGCGTACCATGTTTTCCAAGAGGGAGTTCTCCACCACACAAGCAGGAGTGCCAAAAAGAGGAGTCCCTCCAACTGGTAGAGAGGATCGTTGCTGATCCTACTCGCGAGAAACACAAATGACGGAAGACTGACAACGAGTGAGAGGAATAAGAGCGAGAGATGTGATTCCGTTTTCTTCGGGAAGAGAATTTTAGCTATCCATGCGGACACTCCGACCGTGCCGACGGACAGCAGCATGGAGGAAGCATGAATTGTTTGCAGAATGAATGCATCGGTGAGACGAAACCATGTCAGGATTTTCATCCATATGCCCGAAATGAAGTAGTAGAGCGGGGCTTGATGGTATTCCCATCCGTCCTGTGCGGGTGGGATGAGCAGGTGATCGGATACGTAGCGGATGTAATCGATGTGCGCGTCGGTATCGTGGCCGCGAACGGCATAGGGAGTGAAGAGGTAGTAGAACACTCTCAGGAACACTCCGCCGACAATCGCTGGCATGAGCCTCTGATGTGCAGACATTTTCTTTCCCAGAAACAGCATGTACGCAACGACGATGCAAACGAGTAGAAGTAACAGTGCATCAACAAACAGGATCAACGGATCCGTTTTTGCAGCGTAGAGCTTGAGTCCTGTCTCTCCTCCCTGATCACCGATCACTACATGCATCGTATTCCATCCGCCGTGCAGATATGTACCCAGGTGCAGTACCCGACCTTCGCCATAGTCGCAGAATTTCGCGATGGATTCATCGACTGCAGTGTCGTTCACTACCAGAGTATCCAGACAATCATCCGGTTTGATACGTAGCCATGTTGGGTGAAAAACCGGAACCAGGAAGAAACGTACGTCGACGGTGAGCGATTGATTGTCGTTTGATGGGATCAAGAATGGTATCGTTGCCGATTCCGGTTCTTGCCCCGGGAAAGACCGCAGTGCTTCTATCTCATGTAGTGACAGTGCGGAAAACAGCAGAAAAATCGCACCCAGAGAAAGAAATCCGATCAAAGCGGCGATCCACGGGCGGAAGCCGCGCGACGTAGTACGTGCCGGATGTTTCGTCTGTGGTGTCATGAGGTATCGAGTTCTTCCATGCAGCATGACAGATCGTGCGATGAGATCAAGCTTCGCAGGGGAAAACTGATGGCAATGATGGTTGCTCAGGACGATAAAAGAGGACACAATGTCAGGACTCTATGGACATGAGCATCGTGCTCCCGTGCTACAACGAGGAGCAAAACATCACCAACACCGTGAACGATGTGTCTTCCTGGATGCAGGGAAGGTCGATAGGTGGAGAGATCATTGTTGTGAATGACGGTTCCACTGACGGCACGGGCAGGGTCCTCGAATCACTCAAGGCAAGTCACCCCAATCTGCGCGTGATCGATCATCATCGGAACAGTGGATACGGTGCTGCAGTGCGCACAGGGTGTGATAGCGCGACCATGGAGATCATCGGATTCATGGATAGTGATGGGCAATTCCACGCAGAAGATTTCGATGCGTTACTTCCGTACCTCTCTCAATTTTCCTTCGTTACCGGGCGCAGAAAGCACAGGGCAGATCCCTTTATGCGTAAAATGAATGCAAAGCTGTTCGGTCTTCTATCATTCGTGGTTCTCGGCATCTGGGTACGCGATATCAACTGTGCGTTGAAGGTATTCACAAAAGAGACATGGAAAAGAGTACGTCCCACCCATTCCACGGGAGCGCTTGTGAATGCAGAGGTGTTTTACAACCTGAAGAGACAAAATATTCCCTGGCATCAGGTGGATGTTTCCCACTATCCGCGTGTTCACGGAACGCAAACAGGAGCCAATCTCTCGGTGATCCTCAATATGTTCCGTGAGATGCTCGCACTGAAGCGATCCAAATAGTCAGGCTTCGTCTAACGACTACGCCCGGATTATTTTGTTGGAATCACGACCGGGCTCTGTTGGTCGCACTTCACACAACGCACTTCCCAGATATCTAGGATGTTCCTGCGTTTCACATTCGTGTCACCGATGAGTTCGTAGTAGCTGAACGGATGCATGAACTGGAAACCGAGGAAGATCAGAACTGCCATCGTGAGGAGGAGTCCCGTTCTGCGATCATCGTTCAGTGTGAATTTGCCGATGCGTTTGATTTCCATGAATGAGATCGCTGCCAGAATGAAGCTCAAAAGCAGCGGGATGAAATAGTGGTACAGATACATCACGCGCGTGATCTGACTGACTGCGATCATGTAGGAAACGTAGATACCCAGGAATGTTGCGAGCAGGTACCTGCGTTCGAGTGGTTCCTTGAGTGGAAGTAGTACCGAGGAGAGCAGAAGGAATGCAGAAAGAACAATCCCGATAAGTCCCACTGCCCATACCACCGGGTTCGGGACCAAATACAGATAGCGATACGCACCGCCATCGGGAGTCTCCCAACGGTAGTTGATGGTGCGTCCACCGAACGGCCAGTAGAACCATGGGCTTCCGTTCTCATCCATCTTACAAAGATCCAATCGCGGCACACCGCGTTGATAGTGTGATACGAAATCCAGGTGATCTCTGAGCATCACGGGGAAGGACAGCAGTGATCTGGTTTTGTGCTGCGTCAGGATGTCTTTGTATTCCTGCGATGCCTGGTAATACCCCTGGTCAGGAAGTGCGGGATTCACCGTCGATCCGATTGAAAAGTGCATGTACCAAATTCCACAATAGACGACTATGAAAGTAATCGCACTTATCCAAGCGAACCTCAAGAACTTCTTCCAATCCGGCCAGAGGAAAAACATCAGTGCGAATGGGAGCAGAATGAAGATCAATCCGAATGCTTTCGTCGCGAGCACACATCCAAACGAGAGTCCAAAGAAGAGTGATGCGTTCCGGAATTTCTTCCTGTCGCTTTTAGCTTCCAGCAGCATCAGGAATGCGAGGACGCAGAGCGATCCGAAGAAGAGGAGCGTCGATTCCAGCATGGCACTCCTCAAATGCACGATGATCGCGTTATCGAAGATGTAGAGCATCGAGAAGAACATCGCCCAGAGTTGCCTGCGTGTGATGAGTAGGAAAATACAGAACAGTAACGGGGCAGTGAGCCACGCCAGGAGCACCGGGAAGAGCCGGTATCCCGTAAACGAGAATCCTGGTGGGGGATTGGTTGCGTAATCGGTCCCGATGAATTGATTGTCTACCGGATTCGCGTTGACGATTTTTTCACCAAGCGCGATCAGCATCTTTCCGAGTGGCGGATGCGGTTCCATGAAGTACACGCCATTCAAATATTTCTGTGCGCTCGCAATGTGATAGTTCTCGTCCCAGAAAAGGGCTGGGGGATTACTGAAATTATGCACCATCGTGAAGTACGACAGGATCAGGATGAAACCAAGGATCCATCCCTCGCCGTTCTTCGTAACCGATTGCATTCCGGGGAGTCGCATGGTCGCCAGTGTACCTCAGGTTGGCCTGCCCTCAATCCTCAGTTTTAGGGCCTCTGTACCCACTCCCTCTGATCCGTGACTCTATTGAAGGATAAGCCAAAAAGTGCTATAATGATGTGATGTCTTTGAACCACCTTTTAGGGGCAGAATTCTCACTCGATAAGACGATTATCGTCGTCTGCGCGGTGCTTTCGATTGCGACTCTCGACATCGTTCGTCGCATGCATCACAGGTCTTCCCATCTGTTCTTTGCAACACTCCTTGGGACATTCCTGTCGATTGGACTCATGCAGACCGCGAACATGTTCTTCGATGCGTCTTCTCAAACGGATTCCTACATGCTGGCACTCGGAATACTTCTCGTGATTCTGTGCTGGAGAGCGCTCTTCGGTCCGTGGGAACCGCAGACGAAGGTCACGATGCTCGCTACGTTCCTCTTCTGGATAGTGCTGCATCTCTTCTGGGAGGATAATACCAAGGATCAATCCGTCCGATTCATCGCAGCAGGAGTTGCACTCATTCCTGCAGCTATCTGGTGTCGGCTCTTCCTGAAGTACCATTCCGAAAGACTGGGGAACGTGTTGCTGCTGTTCTTTGCGGGAATGCTCTCGACCGCTCCGATTCTGTTTTACGACGCGCTCGTCCGCAAATCGGTCACATTCCAGTTTTTCTTCTTCAGTGTCCGTCCCGAGAGTTTCAAGGAAGTGTCCGATACATTCGTTACACAGTACTTTGCAGGCCACAATGGCGTACAGACCGCAATCGTTTCGAGTCTCGTGTTCTTCATCTTCGTCGCCCTAATAGAGGAAGTCAGCAAGTATTGGGTAGTGACGAGGAGCGGCAAGCGAATCTTCACAAGCATCGATGATGTCATACAGCTCTCGGTGATTGTTGCTATCGGATTCTCCTTCGCAGAGAACATCGTGAATCCGATGTACTTCTCCTCGTTCGTTCGCGATTACCTACTGGCAAGTAACGGTTCGCCCGACGTGTTGGCATTTATCAGTAATGTGCTCGGCCGATCGATCCTGACCAGCATGGTGCATATCGTTTCGACCGGAGTGATGGGGTACTTCCTGGGTAAAGCGATCTTCGCGAGTTCGTATCTGCATGGAACACGCCACGGACGGTTCTTGCGCAGCATTGCACATATGCTTCGCCTGCCCGAGCAGTCGGTGTTTCGCCTGGGGATGACGTGTTTCGGACTCCTCGTCGCGATCGCATTGCATGCACTGTTCAATTTGCTGGTGTCGTTGCCTGATCTGCTGCCGAGTCACCCGACGGTGGTATCGGATCTGCTGGGGAACGGTCCCTGGTCAGTCTTCACGCATATTCCGCTTCTGCTTTTCCCTGCGCTCTTCTACGTTGTAGGAGGGTTCTGGTTACTCACATCCCTCTTTGCAGGGGCAGAAAATACGACAGAACGAGGGCACGTTGTGATCCATGAGGAGTATATGGACCAAATGCCTGAGGACATGGCATAAAAAAGTTGCCGATACGTATTGTGCTGACATGCGATCGACGTAGAATGAAATGGTCAACGCATTTTTGCGTTGAACATTTCCCAGAATTTGTATGCGTACTGCGTCACAGCGATTTCTATCTCTGCTCCTCGTACTTACAGTTTCGTTCCCGACAACTGCGGGAGCAGCAGCAAGTACCGAGGTACTCAAGACTCCGGATGCACAGAGTGTCACACGAGGAGATTTCATTCGTGCTGCTGTAAGCGTACTTGGTATTCCTCTGAAGACGACGGGAACGCTTCCGTATACTCGCCCTGTTCCAAAAAATTTGCAGCCGCCCATTCGCACGGCACTCAGCCTCGGTGCGCTGGAAATGTTTGGAAAGGATCTGAGCCCCGCAAAGTCGATCACACGTGGTGAGGCTCTGCAGGTACTCATGCATCTTACGAGTCTGAAACCGGAAGGAACTGCGACGACATTTTCCGATGTGAAGAAAGGAAGCGACGCAGCGGATGCGGTGCAGCTTGCCATAGAAAAAAAATGGATGGAGCCACAGAGTTCCACACTGTTCGGTATTGCTCGTGCTCTCAGTGGACTCGAAGGGCGGGATCTTCTGCGTAAGGTCTCGGGCCAGACATCATCTGACAAGCCGACCATCACGCTGGAGGTTGTGAAGTTCAAGAAGGATGCGCTGTCCATTCCGGGTGAGGATTTATTGAAGAACGTATGGCAAATTCTGAATAACCAGTACCTCTACAAGGACAAAATCAGTCAGCAGGAAGCGGCATACAAGGCAGCTGAGGCGATCGTTGAAAGCGTAGGGGATCCGTACACTGTCTTCATGCGTCCTGTTTCCGCAAAGGAATTCCAGGATCAGCTTTCAGGTGAAGTCTCCGGAATCGGAGCGCAGGTCGAGTACAAGGACAACGCACTCGTCGTTGTGTCACCGCTTGCAGGATCACCTGCAGAGAAAGCGGGACTCAAGTCGGGTGATCGCATTCTCTCGGTCGATGGCGTCAGCCTGGCAGGGCTTAATTTCCTGGAAGCGGTGAATAAAGTTCGCGGTCCGAAGGGAACGTCTGCAAAGCTCCATATCAAGCGCGACACATCAGATTTCGATGTCACGGTGACGCGCGATGTGATCAAGGTTCCCGAAATTCAAATTTCCTATCAGGGAGCGATCGCCATCGTGAAGCTCACGCAATTCGGACAGAGCACGGACACGGAATTGCGCGGACTGCTCCAGGAGGTCGAGAAGCATAATGTGAACGGACTCGTCCTGGATCTACGCAATAATCCTGGGGGACTTTTGCATGCTGCGGAAATCGTTCTCAGTAATTTCCTCCCGAAGGGAAGCGGCGTTGCTCACATCATGGGCAAGAACGAGGATTTCCTGGAAGTGACTGCGGATGCTCCGACAATCAATGCGAATACTCCTATGGTGGTGCTGGTCAACAAAGGTTCTGCGAGTGCATCGGAAATTGTGGCAGGTGCATTGCAGGATGCGAAGCGTGCGACAATCCTGGGCGAGAAAACATTTGGCAAGGGAACGGTGCAGCAGATTCTGGAATTCCGTGACGGATCGAGCATCAAGATGACGATTGCTGAGTGGCTGACCCCAAAGAAGCGTAAGATCAACGGTGAAGGTGTGACTCCGGATATCATTGTCACGCAGACCGAGACCAAGGATGAACAGTTACTTCGTGCTATCGATCTTCTCCCATAATGTATGCATTACTATCTGCTGACTCTCAGTAAAAATCGCGCGTGCCTACTCGAGGTGAATGGTGACACCGTCCACGAAAAGAAAATCGATGGAATGCCGGTGGATCAGGCAGATGCCTGGAAGGGGATGGAACATCAGGAAAAATCGCTGCAATTTCATTCAGCTGGGGGAGGAAACGCCATGTTCCATGGACAGGGAGGTGCGAAGGATGAAAGCGAAGTGGAAATGGAAGGTTACGTACATAAGGTGGCCAAAAGCCTGCACACGATGTTACATGGCAGACATGTACCGCTCGTGTTCGCAGGTGTGTCGGAACTCCATGGAGTATTCAAGAAATTCGATACGTCCGGTTGTCTGCTCGATGCATACGTCAAAGGAAACGCCGATGAGATGGACGGAAAGGAACTGAGAACCCACGCGGATCCGATCGTGAAGGAATATCTGGAAGGTGAGCACGAAAAGCTCCTCGAGTCCTATGCATCGATTGCAGGAACGGGGCGCACATCGGACGACATTGATCAGATTCGATCATCTGCGGAGGCGGGCAAAGTCGACACTCTCTTTATTGCAGAAGGGAAGGAAGACGACTGTAAAGACGTGATTTCTCACACTTTAGGACACCGGGGACGGGTCGTACCCCTTGAGGCCGGACACATGCCCCAAAAGAAAGACGTTGTGGCGATACTTCGTCTCTAGAGGATTCTCTTGCATCAGAGCTTCCCTTCCCCTACATTTCCCCAGCCCTATGGCTATTCATGCACATAAGCGCGGCGAAGAGAGCAATGACCGCCTCCAACAGCGGTTCAAGCAACAGGTCCAGAAGTCTGGGCTGATCAAGTTGCTGCGAGAGAGATCCGCTCACGTTCGCTCCCCCAATAAGAGGAAAATTCGTATGCGAGCGCTCATGCGCGAGGCGTACCGGGCAGCAAACAGAAAGAAGAAATTCTACTCAAACATGTGATGTTTTTTTGGCTGAAGGATTAGCCAAGTTCTCCACTTGACGAGAGACGATGGATTGTCGAATTTTGCAAGTTCTTCCCCTTTTTTCTGCACTCTTTTTCCTCTACCATAAGCGAAGAATATGGCAGCGGATGCAAAGTACACGGCAGAACACATCCAGGTCCTTGAGGGCCTGGAACCAGTGCGCAAACGTCCCGGAATGTACATCGGTTCTACCGATGTGAGGGGACTGCATCACCTGGTGATTGAGATCGTCGACAACTCCATCGATGAAGCGATGGCAGGACACTGCGACAGCATTCTCGTGACACTCAACGAGGACGGTTCAGTGAGCGTCGAGGACAATGGTCGTGGAATTCCTGTGGACATGCATCCCAGACTCAAGCGACCAGCGCTCGAGATCGTTCTCACGACACTCCATGCCGGAGGAAAATTCGGAGGAGACGAAAGCGGATACAAAGTATCGAGCGGACTCCATGGAGTGGGATCATCCGTCGTGAATGCCTTGAGTACCTACATGAAGGCTGAGGTACATCTCGGTGGCAATATCTATACGCAGGAATACAAGCGCGGCAAACCCGTCGCCGATATGAAGAAGGGCGGAAAGACGGAGAAGAGAGGGACAATCATTCGCTTCATGCCGGATGAGGAAATATTCGATACGTTGGAATTCAGTTTGGACACACTCCTCACACGTTTCCGTCAGTATGCGTATCTCACACGCGGTATCACGATCTCGCTCATGGATGCTAGAGTCGAGCGCCCGGAGGCCGATAAGATTTACCCGCGTCTGTATCGCTTCTCATTCGATGGAGGAATTGCAGCGTACGTGTCGCACCTCAATGAATCGAAGGACAAGATCGGCAGCCCCATTTACCTCGAGAAGGAAGTTCCAGAAGGCCAGGTGGAAGTAGCGCTGCAATACACGCAATCATTTCAGGAGCATGTGCTGAGCTTCGCAAACCATGTGCATACCATGGAAGGAGGACATCACCTGACGGGATTCAAGGCAGCCATTACACGCACGATCAACGCCTACGCACGCAATTTCGAACTCCTCAAGGAGAAGGATGAAAACCTGACGGCAGATGACGTTCGTGAAGGACTCACGGCAGTTATTTCTGTGCGTCTCAGCGAGCCGCAGTTCGAAGGACAGACGAAGGGCAAGCTCGGAAATGCAGAAATGAAGACAGCTGTTGAGACCGTTGTGAACGAGAAACTGTCCCAGTACCTGGAGGAACATCCGCAGGAAGCACGCGAAGTGATTGCGAAGTGTCTCCTTGCGGCACGTGCACGTATGGCGGCAAGAGCCGCTCGTGATAGCGTCATCCGCAAGGGAATCCTGGAGGGTATGACACTCCCTGGAAAACTCGCAGACTGTTCCAGCAAGGATCCAACGCAATGCGAGCTCTTCATTGTTGAGGGAGACTCCGCTGGAGGTTCTGCAAAGCAGGGCCGCAAGCGCGATTTCCAGGCTATCCTTCCACTCCGCGGAAAGATCCTGAACGTTGAACAATCACGTCTCGATAAAATGCTTGCGAACAACGAAATCAAGGCACTCATCATCGCACTCGGAATCGGTGTCGGCGAAGTGAAGGACATGTCGAAGTTGCGCTATCACCGTATTGTGATCATGACCGATGCCGACGTCGACGGCGCACACATCCGCACTCTCATCCTGACGCTCTTCTTCCGATACTTCCCCGAGCTCATCAATGGTGGACACATCTACATCGCTCAGCCGCCTCTCTACAAGATGCAGCGCGGCAAGGACATTCGTTACGTCTTCAGTGATGATCAGAAAGACACCGTCCTGAAGGAGTGGGGAGTGACCGGCATGGAGGACGTTGCCATTCCTGGTGCAGAAGACAGTGAGACATCCGAGGAGGAGACAGTTGAGGAAGAAGCGGGATCGAAGAAGGCAGCCAGGAAGCCCTCACGCCCTTCAATTCAGCGTTACAAAGGACTTGGAGAAATGAACCCGGAACAGCTCTGGGAAACGACCCTCGATCCATCAAGCAGACTAATGCTCAGAGTCACAATGGATGATGCCGAGAAAGCAGACACGACATTTACGACCCTCATGGGTTCCGAGGTCGCACCACGACGTAAATTCATTCAAACACACGCAAAAGGGGTAAAGAACCTTGATGTGTAAGGGGGCAAGTCAAACATTGTAAGGATTATGGGGCTACGGCGTCTTGGCATACGTACCCACTACTCCATCATCCATGTCCAACCGACACGGTCAGTATCATTCTCCGAGAAAGGTTTCGGCAATTGTTCCTGCCTATAACGAACAGGACACCATACGTGCAGTCGTGAATAAAATCGCATCGCATCCTTTGATCGATGAAGTGATCGTCGTGAGTGACGGATCGACGGACAACACCGCAGATGAAGCGAGAGCCACGCCGGCGCATGTCATAGAGCTCACCGAGAATCGTGGGAAAGGTATTGCGATGGATATCGGAGTGGAGAAAGCACAATACGATATCCTCGTGTTCTTCGATGCGGATATTCTGGGATTGAGCACGGAAATGATGGATAAGCTCATTGGCAGAGTACGTTCCGGGAAATATGAAATGTTCACGCTCGTTCGCGATCGCAAGAGTGAAACGTTTCAACTCTATGTTCCGAATTCACTCATTGTGGGTGGTGAGCGTGCCGTGACGAGGAGTCTGTGGGAGAAAGTTCCACAGGAAGATAAAAAAGGATTCGGTATCGAGTTGGCGCTCAATTACTTTGCAAAAAAACACGGTATGCATACCGGCTACGCGCTTGCAAAGGGGCTGGCCCAGATTCCCAAGGAAAAGAAGCGAGGGTTGTTTTTGGGCTTATGGCTGCGCTTTATCATGACCGCCGAATGCGTCAAAGCGTACTGCAAGCTCTTCATCCTGCGGCTCGATAGTTGATCAGTCGTCATCACTGTCACCCATCTGATCCTTGATCGTGTAGGTGTCCAGATTTTTTTCGCCGAGGAGTTTCGTGACCATCTTTACAGCATCGTCGTACTTGATCTGCTTCTGTTTGCCTGCCTGCATGTCACGCAGGATGATCGTAGAATCTTTCACTTCCATTTTTCCAAGGAGCAGCGTGTAGCGCGCCTGGAATTTATCGGCGAGACGCATCTGACTCTTCAGGCTCGCTTCTCCGAGTGCGCCGAGTGTGTGCACGCCGTTTTCCCTCAACTCACTGATGAGCCGCAGGCATTCTTTCTTGGCCTCGGGTCCGAGCTGCGCAACGAAGACATCGACCTGATCCTTGTTCGGGACCTGTACCCCTGCTTCCTTCATGTGCCAGACGATGCGTTCCATTCCTCCGGCAAATCCGAGCCCCGGAGTCGGGTGACCCCCGAGTAATTCCATGAGTCCGTCGTAGCGTCCTCCACCTCCGACTGCGTTCTGAGCGCCCGTGGACTGATCCCAGTACTCGAATACGGTTTGGTTGTAGTAATCGAGTCCCCGAACGAGCAGAGGGTTCTGCACGTAATCGATACCGAGCAATTCCAGGTACTCGAGCACTGTAGCGTGATAGCTCTTGCTCTCGTCATCGATGAATTGCTCCAGTTTTGGCGCATTCTTGAGCAGAATCTGGGTGTCTTCTTCCTTGGAATCGAGAAGACGTAGGGGATTACTCTGCAGTCGATCACGATCGATGTCGGGCAGATGACGCTCTTTGCCGATGAAGAATTCTTTCAGTGCGTCCATGAACGCTTTGCGATTGTCGCTCGATCCGATGTTATTGATCTGCAGTTTGAGCCTGCTCAGAATGCGCAGATCTCCGAGGATCTTCGAGACCACCTGAATCATCTGTGCGTCGAGGCTCGGGTCCTTGAGGCCGATCAGCTCGATACTGAATTGATGGAACTGTCGGTAGCGACCTTTCTGCGGACGGTCGTGGCGGAAGCACGGGCCGATCGAGTAGAGCTCCACCGGTTGCGGTAACACCTGCATCCCGTTCTCGATGTATGCCCTGCAAATACCCGCTGTGAATTCCGGACGCAGAGCGAATTCGATCTCATCGTCGGTCTTCTGCTTCGATTTCACGAGGTAGAGTTCTTTCTCCACGATATCGGTGTGCTCACCGATACCACGCTCGAAGATCGCGCGGTTTTCGAAAATCGGCGGATCGATACGTTTGTATCCCGCTTGTCTGGCGCGATGACGTACAGCTTTCTTGATGTATGTCATGTACTGGTTCTCCTCCGGCAGGATGTCGTGCGTGCCTTTGGGGGTTCTGAAAGTGGGCTGAGACATACGGAAAACAGCACAAGGAAAGCAAACGTTACTTTTTGAACATAGCAGGTTTTGCCTCTCCTGCAAAGGCAGACTGAGGGGTATCTGTCTTTTCTGCGGTCTTAGTCCTGGGTGTGAGAGCGATACTTCTCCCACATCTCTTTGAGGGGTCCCTCGTGTGTGACAAGTGTTGCAAATGGTCCTCGCTGTACGATCTTTCCGCTACTAATCACATACACTTCATCGAACATGGTGAGAAGATGCAGGCGATGCACGGATGCGATGATCGCGCGATCGTGAAAGTGCGAGAAGATTTTTTTGAATATTTCCAATTCATTCACCGTATCAATACTGCTCGTTGGTTCGTCCATCAGAATGATGGAGCTGTCCTTTGCCGCAAAGATTCCACGCACAAGTGCCAGACGTTGCTTCTCGCCTCCTGACATGTTCACACCTTTTTCCTTGATGTTGGACTGTAGCCCCTGCGGCAGTCTTCCCAGAACTGCACTGAAGGATGCCGTATCGCACGCACGCATCACTTCATCGATGTTGTATTCGATGCCCGCAGTGATGTTGTACTCGATCGTATTCTCAAAAATTTCCGGATCCTGGGGAAAGAGTGTTGTGGTCTCAGAGAGTACAGATAAATTTTTGTATGGTTTCCCATCGATCGTTATCTCTACTCTGTCTGTTTCCTCTGTGCCACGCAGCACATTGAGGAGTGTACTTTTGCCGCTTCCGCTGGCGCCGACAAGTGCGATCCTACTGCCGTGGGGGATCGTCATCGCGATGTTGTCGATGTGATGCACTGCATGCTGTTCGGTGTCTTCGTACTTGAACCACAAGTTCTTGATCTCGATTGTCTGCCACTGCTTGTCGTCTGCCATAGTATCCTTCTCGGACAAATGAAACTCACGATCTGCATCCAGAATGGAATCTATGGCATGGAGCCCCGTGGATTGTGTGACGATTTCCTCATGCAGTCCCGCCATGTGGAAGTATCCGCCCGTAAGCCTCTCTGCGTACTGATAGACCGCCATCAGTGATCCCAGGAGGATGACGTTGCCTGCTCTCACCTGATCGAAGATATAGAGGAACATCACTGCGAATCGAATGATCGTCACGAATCCACTGACTGCAAAATATTTCCATTCGTTGACGGAGGCAGATTTTCGAAATGGTGGGAACACCCGCAGGATTTTCTTCTCCAATTCCGTTTCAGTGCGACCGGCAAGCCGCAGAGTGATGATCGTCGTGATGTTCGAAATGTAATCGAAGAGTGTCGCAGCGACGCTGTGTTCCGCTTCGTTCGCTTGAGCGATGGATTTCGCGAGTACCGTATCGAAGCGAAGCAGCACCACGATTGCAATGATCGCGAGGAGCGCTGCTACACCTCCGTATACGGGCAAGAAGTAGAGGATCAGAATGAATGCAACGATGAATTGAATGCCGCTCTCCAAATGTCGATACGCGTTATTAGTAAAATCAGAAATTGCGCGGTGGCCCTTCTGAATCTTGTCGTATGTCTGTCCGCTGTGGTGATCCCTGTGCCATCTCTTCGGGAGTCGTGTGACGATGCGGTACATGTCCTTCGTGAAATTTTTCCGTATGTGAAAAGAGTTCACGCGCTCGATGTTTCGTGCGGGTCCCTGGAATATCCAGAAGAAGAGGAGCATGGAGGAATAGAAGAGCAACCACTTCGTCGCATTCCACAGAATGTCCGGTCCCCCCATCTGCACCACATTGACTACCTTCGCGAATACTAAGGGTTCGAGCATGGTGATCACGTTCGCGATCGCAAAGAGCACGTACGACATGACCAAGAGGCCCCTCCTACCAGTAGAGTATTTCCAGGCCGTTTTCAGGAGGTGACTATAGGGATTCATATGCGGATATCTCAGACTACGATTCGTTTCCGATCAAATCAACGAATCTCCTCAGGTAATTCGGGAATGAGCGTTTTGCAGCTGCCAGGAAGATGATACTATGCCGCGCACGTGGCGAGCGTAGCTCAGCTGGTTAGAGCATCTGGTTGTGGTCCAGAGGGTCGTGGGTTCGAGCCCCATCGCTCGCCCCAGAAAATACAGATTAGCGAGCGGAGCTTCAGTGAGCTTCGCTTTGCTGTTCCTTACGCGTTCTTTTTGTCGTCCTCCTTGCTGATGTTGTCCGCACGAATAATCGCGATCGGAGCATCGCTCTGTTCCATTTCCGGAGCCACTACTGGGGTCTTCGGAGCTGCTGGCAGAGACTGATGAGGGGCTTCTGTTTCTAATTCCAGGATGGGAGTTGGAGCAGAAATCTCATTCTTCGGATCTATTTTTGGTTCCGCTTTTTTCTGAGGCTCTACTTTCGGTGCAGGAGTTGGAGCAGGCTTCACTTCTTGCGCTGTCTCTTCTTTCTTCACAGGAGCAGGAGCTACAGCAGGAGCGACCTTCGGTTCAGGTTTTGGAGTGGGAGCAGGTGTCGGAGCTGGGGTTGGTGCAGGAGTTGGAGACACTTTTGGCTCTTCCTTCTTCGGTTCAACTTTCGGCAGAGGTGTAGGGGAGGGAGCTGGAGTCGACTGTGGCTTCAGCCATGAAGGTACCGGACCGTCCGCAGGTGCAGGTGTTACGGGTTTTGACTCTTCCTTTTTGATGGGAGCTTCTACTGGTTTTGCAGGTGTCGGAGCTGGAGCGGGCTTCGGCGTTGGTACAGGAGCAGGCGTTGGTGCGGGTGCAGGTTTTGGAGCGATTGGCTTATCCATACCCTGCTTGAGCCATGCGGGAGCAGCCGCCTTCGTTTCTTCAGAAGCCTTCGTAGGTGCAGGAGCTGCCTGTTTCGGGCTCTCAGGCGTCTTCGGTGCAGCCGCACTTGGTGGTGCAAAGGAAAGTGTTTGGGGTGCTACTGGAGTAGGAGCAACGACTGGTAATCCTTCGGATGAGCTCTGTGGACCTTGCTTCCTCTTACGGAATTTCGAGACGAGGATTGTGAGCCCGAGTCCTATGACGATCGAGAGAATCAATGCCAATGCGTACATCACGTACTTCAGAATGCTCGCCATCAATCCGCTCTTTCCAGGTGTCAGTGGGGATGTACCCTCGGATGACATGCTGCTCATGCTGCTCGCATTTGGATCGGGCAACACATCGACTGTTGTTTCTTGTGATGCGACTTCTTTTCCCGTTGTGAGATTCTGCACACGGAGCTTTACGGTATAGTTACCGGCTGCTGCGTACGTGTGATTCGGATTCATGATGAGGCTCTGTTGCCCATCACCGAATTCCCAATTGTAGAGGAGTGGTGCACTGCCCTGTTCGAGCGATGACTTGAAGGAATATTCAAATCCCTGCACGTGCTCGGCAGTGATACTGACATTACTGACGATGAGTCCCTGTTCCTGTGCGTACTCAAACGATACGACCTCGAACGATTGCACGATCGCCTGACCGTTTGTGCCAAGTGTTGTGACACTCATCGACTTATTCGTGAACGGGTCTGCAATCCATACGAAGAGTGGAGTCGCGTTCTGGTTGAAGAACGTGTCCTTGTCGTCGACATCATTAGCAGGCAGTCCATCACCGTCGCTATCCATTTGCGTGTCCAGATCCAGTGCGAGTGGAATCCTGTCCAGATCGATCGGTGTCAGCTGGAATGTTTGCTTTCCCTGTTCCACGACGATGCGACTATTGGCATCAATTGCGGGAGCCGATGTCACGAGTGCAGTACTGAAGCCACTTCCTGTTTGGATGGCAGGGAGTTGTGACGTTGTATTGCCCGGTGTTCTCGGCTTCATGATGAGCGTGAATGTGCGACGGAGCTTTTGCATCTGATCACCCGATTGAATCTCGGCGGTCAGCGTATAGGTACCGGGTTGAATGAGTCTGGCTCTGAATGATGGCGATCTGCTGGCCTGTATGAATGTGCGATCCTGTGTGAGGATCCATGCGTACGTTGGATTTACAACATGATGACTCGGCAGGATTTCAAAAATATCACCGACGTAGAGGTCAATCGTCTCGGGTGTGTTCACGGCTACTGGCACTCCCATTGGAACAGATGTTTGTGCGGGTACAGGGAAATCCATCTGGCCATGTGCCAGAGGAATTCCCAGAACAGTCACTGCTCCGAGGAGTATCGAGGACAGCCGAGTGGAGAGTGAGTGAGTGATCATCAGACGTTTGTAGCAAGAATAACGGTCACGAGTCCTACGATGACTCTGGCAAACAGAATGACCGCGAGACCAATGAGCGTGTAGAAGATGATTCTCTTTGCCTTGTCCTTATTCTCCTCGTTACCGAAACTGAGAATCAAATATAATCCTGCGATAATGACCATGATCACAGCAATGAATGCTACGAAATTCAGGATAATCGCGAGGACGTTCACAATCGCTGTGCGGATATCCAGATTTGCAGTTCCTGCAGGGTTGATGGAACTATCGAGTCCACCTTGCAGTCCCGTTCCATCATAAACAGACGCGACTGCGGTTCCTATCATCAGTTTCGTCTGTATCGCAGCCAATGAGAGAGCTTTTGCTGTGCGTTTTACAGTGTTCATATGGAGTGTGTGTCTTTCCTCTTATTATAGCAGAAACACAGAAAACGCGCTACCCTGTATGATGCCTTCAAACGGTTCCTATGCGCCCTTCCTCAAAGCAATTGCTCAAATCCGCCGGCACTAATGCGATGCTCATTTCAAACCTGACCAATATCCGTTATCTGTCGGGAATGAGCGTTTCATCGGGGCTTCTGCTCGTTACGAAGAAATCCTTCATTCTGTTTGTGGATTCACGCTATAGCGAAGCGGCTGTGAAGCTTGTACGGAAGGGAGTAATCGTAAAATCCCCCTCACTCCTGAAGGAATTCCTGAAAAAGGAGAAGGATTGTGGCATCGAGGAGGACCAAGTCACACTTGGAACACTGCGCAGGTGGAAGACACTCTTTCCGAGTACAAAATTTGTTCGAACTTCGGGAATTGTCGAAGAGTTCCGTCGATCCAAGGATGAATCGGAATTGAAGCGGATGCGGAGAGCACACCGGATCACGGTCGAGATCCTTCGCCGGATTCCGTCAGCACTACGAGTCGGTATCAGTGAGAAAGAAGTCGCAGGAAAAATTGAGCAATGGGCGAGGGAACTAGGCGCCGATGGAATGTCATTTCCTTCGATTGTGGGATTTGGTCCACACACGAGTATTCCCCATCATAGCCCCACGACCAGAAAACTCAGGAAGGGACAGATCGTGCAGATCGATATTGGTGCATCGTATGATGGCTACTGCAGCGATCGAAGTGCTGTGTATTTCACAGCGAAAATAAAACCGGAATATAAACGCATACTCATGGCTCTCACGCACGCGAAGGACAGCGTGATTGAAAGAGTAAAAGCAGGGGTCTCCACCAAGGAATTGGATTTGCTCGCACGTTCTATTCTGAAAAAATATGACGTGGAGGAATATTTCACACACTCACTCGGGCATGGAGTAGGACTGGAGATTCATGAAGGGGTAACACTCTCCTCGAAACAGGGTGATAGAAAGTTACTGAAGGGAGAAGTGATCACTGTAGAACCCGGAGTGTATTTTCCAGGAAAATTTGGAATGCGGTTGGAGGAGATGGTAGTCGTATCCTGATTTTTTGATTTGTTCTTTTCTCAAGCGCCAGAAAAGAACCAAAAGGTCTGCACCCATGAGCCCTCACTCCGCCTGCCCCTTCACCCCCGGCGCATGGGTGACCCGCCGGCCGGAGATTTTGTATGTTTTTGTTTTATAGAAGCCAAAAAGTAGTGGTAACTTTTATTGCCATTTAACAGTTATTCCACAAAACATAGATCAGTCATCTATACATGCAGGAAGGAAATGCGTTTTTTTGGTATACTGATCAGAAACCTACAAAAACCCACACACATGAAGATACACAAAATCTCCTTCGCGCTTTCGGCCGTTTTTGCTCTCAGTTTCCCGGCAAGCGCGACTCTCCAGTCAGCTACGACTCCGTACGAACAGGATTTTGTGCTGACTGCATATTATTCTCCACTCCCGAATCAGTGTTGCTATGTGAAGGGGAGTCTCGAGGCGGATAAGATTCTGAATGGAAACGGAACGCATGGTGCCGACGGCACTCCGGTCTATCCGGGAATGCTTGCGGGTCCTCCGAGCTACGCGTTCGGAACGAGGATCTCACTCCCCGGACTTGGAGTCATGACGGTGCATGATCGCGGTGGTGCAATTCAGGAATGGAGTGATGCACACAGACTCGATGTCTGGGCAGGATACGGTGAAGAGGGACTTGCTCGTGCGCTCGCATTCGGTGTGAAGCGTATTCACGGCACGGTGTACCCGCCGGGAACGACGACGATGAAAGAAGAATTTGCGTTGGACATTCTGCCTGCGATGATCGATCGTCTGCAGCCTTTCCTCACTGCTGATGCAGGAGTGCTGACACTTCGGCCGAAGCAGGGCGAGACGGGGCTTTCCGTTCGCATGTTGCAGGAAGCGCTCCATCAGCTTGGGTACATGAGTGAAGTTCCAACCGGTTTCTACGGAGATGCTACTACGAAGAGCTTGAGCGTCTTCCAGAGTGAGATGGGTATTACAGATTCATCTGCGATGCTTACAGAGACAACTGCTGCATACCTAGCTGCTGCACTTGAAGTGAAGCGTGATCCGCCACTTGCATTCATGGGCAAGGAGAGCAGTGCATCCGACATCATGAAGGCACAACGCATGCTTCGGTTCCTCGGCTACTACCGTGGCAGAACGGATGGTGTGTACGCAGACAATTTGTTTGCTGCAATCACCAAGTTTCAAAAAGAGCACGGACTCATTGGAACGAATGATTCTCCCGGAGCAGGACGCATTGGTCCCATGACGAAGGGGAAGATCGCGCTTCTCTGGCAGCGTCGCATTGTGAAGGGCAGGGCGCAGTCGCTCCTCGCATACCAGAAGGTGCAACAGTTACTGGCAGACAAGGGACATCTGATCGCCGGATTTTTTGGTCTCGGTCAGACGGGAGACGACGTTCGTCAGCTTCAGGAATTTTTGGCATCCCAGGGATTTTTCCCGAAAGATAAAATCAATGGAGTGTATGGACCCCTCACAGGTGAGAGTGTGCTGAAGTATCAATTGCAGAAAGGAATCGTCAAAAATTCAACGCAGGATGGCGCAGGAACGATCGGATCCAGAACACTGAGACAGCTTCGATCCGAACAAATCACGAGCGCGCTGCGGCTTGTTCGCGGGTATGGATGGAATGTCCTGTAGGGGTAAAAAAATGCAGTGATTTCCGTGTACTGAGAAGCGTATTTTCTGTACCCTTCCTGCATGCGTATTTCGCCGTTTTTGGCAGCGCTGCTACTCCTTCCGGGTCTCGCATTCGCTGCTGAGCCCATAAGTCGCAGAGACGGATTTCTCTTGGTGTGGCAGTCACTCAAACGCCCGGCGTATGAGACCCGTGAGGCGCCGTTTTCCGATGTACCGGAGGAAGGAAAGGGGGGACTAGAGATCACGTACGCAAAGTCGCGAAATATTCTGGCAGGAGATGGAGCATTCTCTCCCGATGACCCACTGACACTCGAGGTCGCTCTCGTGTGGCTCTTTCGCACAAGAAATATTGCCGATCCCGACGACGTGCAGATCGACACACTTCCCAACTGGCTGGAAAAATATCCCATAGCGAAATTGCCGGACGATGGATCCGTCAAAACACTAACCGAAGACGAACTTCTGCAGCTGATGCGGTTACTGGATACCGAGCTTGCGACCGAAACGCACGAAGTGAGTTTGTATTCCGAAAAATTTCACGGCAAAGGAACGGCATTCGGGGAAACATTCGATATGAATGCGTTAACAGCAGCGCATCGTACGTTCCCGCAGAATACGCTCGTGAAGGTGACGAATATTGAAAATGGAAAAAGCGTCGTCGTACGCATCAACGACAGGGGGCCGTACGTCGAGGGAAGAGATATGGATCTGAGTCTCGCATCATTCACGACGATTGCCGAGCGTAGCAAAGGAAAGATTCGCGCGACGTTCCAACGCCTCGGCGACGTGACACTCGCAAATACGTGCGGTGAGATCGTCTATCAGAGGCGTGTCGTGAGGGGAATAGTCCTGAATCCCGGCATCCCACAAATACTTCCGCTCGGACAGACCATGAGTATTTCTGCGGAAGAGTCATTTGCCGTACGCGGTATCACGTATCCCGATGGGAACTCCGTTCGTGTGCAGGACTTCGTGAACCCGGGTGAGCAATTTTCCATCGTTCCCTCAATCGTAGGGAAATATTCATTCTATTTGACGGGACTAAATGGTCGAGGCAGGACCCTGAGTATGACCGTTACGGAATGCGGCCAGGGGACCTGAAAACCCTGTGGGATACTGGTATTTTCACTCCTCAATAGGGCAGTTTTCTGCTATAATAAGTGGATTTCCCTGTACCCTCTCTCTTAACAACTTTTCCTCCCGTGGTTACCTTTCTTCGCTTCTTCTTCTGGCCGACCGTCTGGGCGATCGTATGGATCGGGGGCGTCGTCGTGAAGCACGATCTGTGGGGCATTGTGTGGAGGTGGTTCCGTGACGATCCGTGGGACAGAATTGTCCTGCTTGCGACGATCTATATTTGCTGGAGGATTTTTGTGCATGCTGTTCGCTTCCTCTACGCACTCTTCAGCGCACCAAAACTCGTTTCCATGAAAGTGCTGCTTCCCAGAACCGACAGCAAGATCGATCAGGAGAAGCGCACGGAAAAGGACTTCAAGGAAAAAGTCGCCATCATGGAACAGCTCTACAGAGCTCTGTGGGAAGTGCGCAGCCTTACGTTCTGGCAGGCGTTGCACTACTGGATGTTCCGCAACATCACGATCAGCTTTGAAATGTACGTGGAGAGCGGCGAGCTGACGTTCTACATCGTCACACTTCCGAAATACGTATCGATCATTGAGAAACAGGTGACTGCGTTCTATTCCGATGCAGAGGTGACACTACAGGCAACGCCGGACATACGCAGGAAGGGTCAGTTCTTCGTCGGATACAACATGGTGCTCCAGAAGAAATTCATGTTCCCGATTCGCAACTACGAACAAATGCAGGATGATCCGTTGAACGATCTGTCGAACGTGCTGAGTAAACTGGATCCTGATGATGCCGCATGCATTCAGCTTGTGATCCGCCCATCATTCACAAACAAGTGGGGCAAGATCGCAAAAAGATTTGCCAGTGCCAAATTCAAAGGACAGGAAGACAGATGGGTCGGCAGAATTCCTCTCCTCTCAACGCTTGTCCGTATCCTCGGAGGCGTTGCGACCGGAACCGATGATAAATCGGAATTTGCTCCCGGTGCCACGCACGGCGATTCCTTCGTGCGTATGATCCAGCCGGAGGAAGAGCTGTATAAGCAAATGGGCGAGAAAGCCGGTATGAGCTGGTTCCACTGCTCGGTGCGTATCCTGGCATCGGCGCAAACCAGGACCAAAGCGCTCGATATCACGAACAACATGCAGGTCGCGTTCAACATTTTCAAAAGCCCCTACGGAAATTCATTCGTGAACCGCAGAATGTTCATCGATATCTTCCCGCTCATTTGGAACGGGCCGATCATGTACTGGCTCTGGAAGAATCGTTTCAACGGAGTGATGCACAAGGAATGCCTGCTCGTGGAAAAAGAATTGGCAGCACTCTTCCATTTCCCGGACAGTCGCTACAACAAGATCCCGATTCTGCAGTGGATTGCGTACAAAGTATTGCCACCTCCACCGAATGCACCGACTGAGGGAATCCTCCTGGGTCTCAATCGCTATCGCGCTGTCGAGACGCCGATTCATTTCCTGCCCAAGGACAGAACCAGACATCAGTACATCATTGGAAAATCCGGTTGTGGAAAATCATCACTCATCAGCTTCCAGGCTCGCCAGGACGTGGCAAACGGTGAAGGAGTCTGTGTCGTTGATCCCCACGGTGACCTGATCGAAGATGTGCTCGCACACGTTCCCAAGGAACGCGCCAAGGACATTGTCGTGTTCGATCCGTCCGATGGTGAGCGCCCGATGGGACTTAACCTACTCGAGGCCAAGACCGATGAAGAGAAGGACAGAGCATCACTCGATGCGATGGAGATCTTCATCAAGCTCTTCGGTAACGAAATCTTCGGACCGCGCATTCAGCACTACTTCCGAAACGGTTGTCTCACTCTCATGGATGATGAAGAAGAGGGAGCAACGCTCATCGATGTGCCCCGCCTCTTCGTGGATGACGAGTTCCAGCGTTACAAAGTGAGTAAGTGCAAGAACATGGTGGTGCGCAGCTTCTGGGAACATGAAATCGCAAAGACCGGAGCACGCGAGAAAGAAGAAATGATTCCGTACTTTTCGGCTAAATTCGGACCTTTTGTGACCAATACCACGATGCGTAACATTATCGGACAGCCCAAGAGTGCATTCAACATTCGTCAGATCATGGATGAAGGCAAAGTGCTGCTCATTAACCTGAGCAAGGGAAAGATTGGTGATATCAATGCACAGCTCCTCGGCCTCATCTTCGTGAACAAGGTGAACATGGCTGCACTCTCCCGCGCAGAGATCCCGCAGGATCAACGAAGACGGTTCTACATGTATGTCGATGAATTCCAGAACTTCATCACCGATGCATTCGCAACGATCCTATCCGAGGCTCGCAAGTACGAATTGTCACTCATCATGGCGCACCAGTACATCGGTCAGCTCACAGGCAAGACCGCTGCATACGATCAAGCAAACAGTAAGATCCGCGACGCCGTGTTCGGTAACGTGGGAACGATCATGAGCTTCAAGATCGGCGCAGAGGATGCGGAATACATGGCCAAGGAATTTGCTCCGGTATTGAGCGAACAGGATGTGATCGGCATTCCAAACTTCCACTGCTACACGAAGATCAGCATTAATAACACAACCAGCCGTCCGTTTAGCCTGGCGACCATTTACGATGAATCTCAGAGGAATGAGAAACTGGCAGGACTCATCAAGGAATACAGCCGCATGAAGTACGGTCGCAAGAAGATCTTCGTCGATCAGGAGATCGAGGACAGGATCGGAATCGAGAGAGGGGAGTAATATTATTCGTCCCGAATGATTGTGACATCCGGTCCATTCACAATGTCCTTCATTCCCTTTCTAATTTCTGCTTCCAAAGGGGAAAATCCTATTTCGTATGTCTCAATGAGCCCTGTTTTTAATGATTCGCTTTGCGCTTCCCACCATTGTCCAAATTCAAAATAGGACAGCGGAGTTTGACCACTTTCCCTCATGTACTGGTCGTAGTGTGCAAACACCTCGGCCACTTCTGCTGAGTTTCGCGATAGTTCCATGCAGGAATTCTGCACTCTAGGGCCTCTGTTGTCGAGCCATGCATTTTGCTACCATGATTGCCTCTTCCCTATAGAACCAATGCCATCATTCTCGCAAATGAAAGACATGTACAAGCTGCAGCGTGAAGCGAAGCGAATCAAAAAGGATTTAAAGAGCGTGCACGTCGAGGCAGAGGCGAGTGGAGTGAAGGTAGTCGTGAATGCAGAGCAGGAAATCATCTCGATCGAGATTGCTGACTCTGTCGATCGCACTCAGATCCCAGCCCTGACGAAGGACGCATTGAATCGTGCATTGAAGAAGGCACAAGTTGTTGCTGCCGAGCGTATGCAGGGTGTGATGGGACAGATGGGACTCTCTATGCCCGGTTCAGGCGAATAATTTCCTATGAAACGGTCTCTACAAATTCTCTTGGGGCTAGTCGTGATCCTTTTGGGGTCATTTCTGTACTACAAATCCTCACTTGGTTCTGTCGATAGCGAGAGTGATGTTCGCCAGGTGATCACGATCCCGAAGGGGGAGTCATCGGCAGGCATTGCGGATCTCCTGGAGCAGAAAGAGATCATCAAGTCTCCATTCGTCTTCAAGGCATATCTGAAGATCCATGGTCAGGCAGGGGCATTGCAGGCAGGCAGCTTCGTGCTGAGGTCCTCCATGACCGTACCCGAGGTTGTCGCAGCTCTTACCCAAGGTGCAGCTGAGGAAGCGATCATCACTATCCCCGAGGGATTTACCCTCGCAGATATTGATACCTTACTTGCCGAGAAGGGGATCGCGAAGGAAGGGGAAATACTGGAGTGTGCCAAGACCTGTAATTTCGAAACGTTTACATTCCTTCCCACTGTGAAGATGGCCGATCGCAGCGGCAAGGTGGAGGGGTATCTGTATCCGGATACGTATTTCGTGAATGTAGCGGAATTCGTTCCCAAGTTTTTCATCGAGAGACTCCTCACGACATTCAAGAATAGAGTTGTTGATGATTTGAAACAGGACATCACTGCGTCGAAGAGATCACTGCACGAGATCGTGACGATGGCATCACTCATCGAGGAAGAAACACGGGGGGACAGCGAGCGAAGCATCGTGGCGGGGATACTCTGGAAGCGATATGACGAGAAGATGGGGCTTGGTGTTGATGCCACTGTTCGTTACATCTTGGATAAGAAGAAAGGTGCCCTCACCGCGTCCGATCTGGATACCGATTCGCCGTATAACCTGCGGAAATACAGGGGACTGCCTCCAGGACCGATTGCGAACCCCAGCATGGCGAGTATCAAGGCAGCGCTGCATCCCAAGGAGTCACCGTATTACTACTACCTGCACGGATCAGACGGCCAGATCCACTACGCTACGACGAACGAGGAACACAACGCAAACAAGGCGAAGTATCTGTAGAGATATTATCCAAGTTCTTGCTCCGATTCCTCCGCTTGTAGCTCTTTCAGTGCTTCAGGTGTGGGGTTTTCGTCCTCTTCAGATTCTGCGTCGTCCTCTTCCGATTTCTTTTCATCAGCATCCTCATTCTTTCTAAAAGTAGGATCGATGATGCGCGCGAGTTGGATCCTTTTCTTTTCAGGGATGTTCTTCAGTGCACAGATGATCAGGATGCCAATGACGATTGCACCTGCGGGTAATTCCTTTGCAGCTGCCGACTTCTTAAAATCCTCCATTGATGTAAAAAATGCCTCGAGTGATTTTGCTTTTCCAAATTGATCGCAGGCACCCGTGAAATTCTGCAATTTGAGTAACTCCTCCTCGGAGTATCCGTACGTCTTTTTGAGAGAAACAGAAATTCGATGAATCAGTTCAGTTCCGGTGAATTGAGCGATGTCGATTTTCTTTCCCTCATTTTCCTCCGACTCATCCTCTGTGTCATCTTCTTCGCTCCATTCCTCTTCTTCAGTTTCATCTGTATCGGTAATCGCGAGATTTGTTCGTCTCTTTTCTTGCTTCAGGCGTTTAGCTTCCTGAAGTTCGATTGCTGCTTTTTTGCGGGCATCATTGATTTGATCCAGGATATTTTTCTCGGAACGTTTTTCCTCATCAGTAGATGATGCACGTAGCAAATCGATGAATTGTTTCCATTCTTTCTTCTGAGCGTCGGAGTGCATACCCTCTATTTGTATACATTTTACGAAAAGTTCATTTGCACGTTTCCCTAAATCTTCACCTTTTCCGATTTTTATCTTCACTGGCGTACCGTCTTTGTATAGGCAACATTCTCTGCATTGATTCAGTAGTATCTCCGCAAGACCCGTGGAGTGAGCTTCGAGCGAAGAACGCATATGTCTCTATTGTAGGCAATATGACAAGAAGCGCAAAAATAGGCCATTTTGGCCTATCTTCCACAAAAACGCTATTTATGCTATAATAGTTATTGAGACTTTTTGTCACAAACACATACACTTTACTCTCATGAATCCGATCCCCCCAGGAGGTAACTCCCACTATCACCGCATGAAGATTGGCGTGATGGGATCTGCCAGTGGTGCACAGACCGAGGATCCGTTGGCCAGAGACAAAGCACGGAAATTGGGAAAGGAAATTGCAAAGCGTGGACACGTGTTCATTAACGGTGCGTGCCCCGGACTTCCGAATGATGCATTGATTGCAGCACAGGAAGAGGGTGGATTCACCGTCGGTATCTCTCCTGCATTCTCTGAGTATCAGCATGTGCATGAATATTTGTCTCCACATGATCATGATTTGATCATCTACACGGGACTTGGATTCATGGAACGCGATATCATCAACATTCGCTCAGCGGATGGAGTGGTGATCATTGGTGGAGGAGTAGGAACACTCAATGAACTGACAATCGCTTACGATGAAGGTCGCCCCATTGGTATCGTCACCAATTCGGGAGGTATCAGTAATGCAGTGCCGCATATCATCGAGGAACTCTGCGGCAGATCCGTACCACCCAATATGGTGTTCGATGACGATCCCGCTCAGTTACTGGATAAACTCGAGATTGCGATCCGTGCATTCCCCTTACCACTCGAGAAAGACGGCCGTGTGCGTGAAAAGCACGAGGGCAGAGGCTAAATCATTTACACCGGATCTTTCCCTTTGCTCTTGGTGATCCACCGCAAGGGGGTTCCCTCGAATGCGAATGTTTCGCGAAGCGAATTTTCCAGGAATCGTAGCTGACTTACTTCAATCTTCTTCGGGTCGCGGACGAACAGGACGAATGTCGGAGGAATCTCATCTGCTTGCGTGATGAACTTGCTGCTCGCGATATTGGATGACGGCACTCTGCGTATTGCCGTTTCGTACCAGCGGAGCAGTTCCTTCGTCGGGATGCGACGCATTCTGTTCCTCTGCACGCTCTCGATGAGTAAGAACATCTTGAGTAGCCCCTCTCGTGTCACTGCAGAAACGAACAGAATGGGTGCGAATCGGCAGAACTGAAACGACACCCGAATCTCTCCTTCCTTTTCCTTCTTCTCTTCACCCGTCAGCTTGTCTGCTTTGTTGATGAGGAATATCAATGCTTTACCGCTTTCGACCGCCATACTTGCAATGCGTTTGTCCTGCTTACTGACGACGTCCGTCGCATCGAGTGTCAGGACGATAATGTCGGCGTCTTCCATTGCCTGGATACTCTTCACGTTCCCCAGGTATTCCAGATCCTCCTCCACTCGCGCCTTTCTGCGTAGTCCCGCAGTATCGACGAACACGTATTCCTTGCCTTCGTAGGTGATGATGGAATCCGAGGAATCACGTGTCGTTCCTGGAATTTCGGATACGAGTCGCGGAGAGAGTTCACGCTGCGGATCGGACATGAGCGCATTCACGATTGAGCTCTTTCCCACATTCGGTTTCCCAATGATGGCGATGCGCGGAATATCGACATTCACCTCCCGTGCTTCCTTTTTGAAATGCAGTTTCTGCAGTTCTTCGACGATCGCATCTTCCAGTTCACTCACACCGGAGTTATGCACGGCGCTGATTGGGACAATTGCATCTGAGATACCTAGTGCCAGGTACTCGTTCAATGCATTCTCCACGATTTTTTCGTTGTCGCACTTTGTTGCGACGAGGATCACGGGGACATGTTTGCGGCGTTTCTTACGCAGGTGATCGACGATCATGTTGTCACTCGATGTCAGTTCCTCCTGACTGTTGACGGTGAACAGAATCAAATCCGCGGCAGCGAGTGCCACGAGTGACTGTGCCGATACGTCATCTTCAAAAACTTTATCCTCTGAACCACCCCCAATACCTCCTGTATCGAGGAGCAGGAAGTCCATCTTCTCTGTCTCTATTCTATGGGATACGTGATCGCGGGTGGTGCCCGGAGTGTCACTCACGATTGCACGGCGTCTGCCGACGAACCGGTTAAACAGCGTCGACTTGCCCGTATTGGGCCTGCCGATGATTGCTACAGTTGGGAGACGCGCCATAGAGACGGGCAGTGTACCAGAGAAATGCATTGTTCCTTAGCGGTTTACGTACGGTGGCCTTTGCCCCTTTGGACCATTCTCAGTATTCTCTACTGCATGAAGGGTAGTTACGATCCATCAACGGTTGAGGCGAAGTGGCAGAAGGTCTGGAATAGCGCAAAGACGTTTCAAACGGATCTGAAGAAGGCGAAGCATCCCTACTACTCGCTCGTCATGTTCCCGTATCCGAGTGGTGACAAATTGCACGTGGGTCACTGGTACAACTTCGCACCGGCGGACAGCTACGCACGCTATCAGCGTATGAAGGGTATGGATGTGTTTGAACCGATGGGATTTGATGCGTTCGGACTCCCGGCTGAGAACTATGCAATCAAGACCGGTACTCCGCCCGCAGAGTCGATTACCAAGAACGTAGAGACCATGATTCAGCAGTTAAGCCGCATCGGTACGATGTATGACTGGCAGAAGACACTGAATACGAGCGACAGTTCGTATTATCGCTGGACGCAGTGGTTGTTCCTGCAAATGTACAAGCACAAGCTTGCTTACAAAAAAATGGGACTTGTGAATTACTGTCCCAAGGATCAGACAGTCCTTGCCAATGAACAGGTGAAGGAGGGGCTGTGCGATCGCTGCGGAACGGAGGTTATTCAAAAGCCGCTCGATCAGTGGTTCTGGAAGATTACGCAGTACGCAGAGAAGTTACTCAGTAATTTGGATACACTTGATTGGCCGGAGAAGACAAAACTCATGCAGAGAAACTGGATAGGAAAGAGCGAGGGCTCTGAAGTGCATTTCAAAATCGAGGGAAGTACGGAGATTCTGAAAATCTTCACCACGAGAGTGGATACCATTTTCGGCTGTACGTTCGTGGTCCTCGCCCCCGATCACCCACTTGTCGAGAAAATAACCCCCAAGGAGCATTGGGGAGCAGTGCATGCGTATCGAGAGGAAACCAAGAAGAAAACGGACATGCAGCGCACGGACTTGAACAAAGACAAAACGGGCGTTGCGATAGGCGCCTTTGCCATTAACCCTGTAACCGAGGAAAGAGTGCCCATTTGGATCGCGGACTTTGTCCTTGGGCACTATGGCACGGGAGCAGTCTTTGCAGACGCTCACGATGAGAGGGATTTCCTCTTTGCAAAGAAATACGGTATTCCTCTAAAACCTACCCTCAAGCCGGAATCAGGAGAGAGCAGTGCGATTGAAAATTTGGAGGAATGTTTTTCCGGGGATGGCATTCTCTATAACTCCGGTGAATTCAGTGGATTGCATTCGGCCATCGCACGGAAAAAGATCACTGCCTGGCTCGAGGACAAGGACTGCGGGCGATCGGTCACGCAATTTAGACTTCGCGATTGGCTGGTATCTCGCCAGCGGTACTGGGGCTCGCCCATTCCGATCGTGTACGACCCTGAAGGCAATGCTCACCCCATCCCTGAGAAACATCTGCCATGGATGCTCCCGACGGATGTGGAGTTTCTGCCGACAGGCAGATCACCCCTTCATCAATCCAAAGAATTCATTGAACGAACTGAGAAGATATTTGGAAAGGGATGGACACCTGAGTTCGACACGATGGATACGTTCGTGTGCTCGAGTTTCTATTACCTGCGATATTTGGCACAGGGAGATGAGAAGCATCTCATCGATCCCGCAATCGAAAAGAAGTGGATGCCGGTGTCGATGTATATCGGTGGTCCCGAACATGCGACGATGCACTTGATCTACGCGCGATTTGTGATGATGGCGCTGAAGGATTTCGGATTCGTATCGCACGAAGAACCGTTTCAACGACTGGTGCACCAGGGGCTCATCACCAATCAAGGAGCGAAGATGAGTAAGAGCAAAGGGAATGTGGTAAGCCCCGATAGTTTTGTTGCAGATTATGGATCGGATGTGTTCCGTATGTACCTGATGTTCATGGGACCGTTCACCGATGGGGGAGACTGGAGTGATACGGGAATCAAGGGAATCATTCGCTTCGTGCAGCGGGTTCATACGGTTCTTACCGAGAAGACGAACAAAAAAGTAGTACAGGAAATTCCGCAGCACGCTCAGGTTCTTCATAAATCGATCAAGTCGGTTACTGAGAGCATTGAGCAGCTCCATTTCAATACGGCGATATCAGGACTCATGCAGTTCATAAATGCATTGGAGGAACGTGAATCGATCCCGCTCGATACCGCAAAGGTATTCGTGCGTTTACTTTCCCCCCTCGCACCGCATCTGGCACAGGAGATATGGGACACACTCGGCGAGAAGGAATTTGTACACGATGAATTGTGGCCGGAGTATGATAGCAAGTTTTTACAGTCCGACACGATGACAATCGTCGTACAAGTGAACGGGAAAGTGAGAGGGGATATTGTTGTATCTTCTGATGCATCGAAGGAAGAAATTATTTCTCTGGCGAAGGAGCAGGACAACGTGAAGAAATTCCTCGATGGAAATCCCAAGAAAGAAATCTACGTACCGGGGAAATTGGTGAGCTTCGTTGTGTGATGTTACTTGTTGCTATCAGTGTTTTCGCTGACAGTGTTGCCGAATTTCAGCTGATGTAGTCCTACTCTTTGCTTATCGCGATTTTTTGCAGATGTCTCGCGGAGTAAGCTCTCCACATTTTCCAGTAGTTCAAATGCATCGGGGTCTGAATACAAATTATTCATGAGCTCCTCTTCGAGTAGATCCTCGCTGATTCCGCTTAGATCCGTTTCACCCACCAGGTCATTTTTCCTTTCGATCTCCTTCTCTCTACCGGAAATATTGAGCTTATCGAGTTTTGCAGCGATCAGACTTGAATTCTTGCATTTCGCATACGCCAATCGAATGATTGCCGAGATTCTGCGAGCCACATCTTCCGATGGGCCCTGGTTGCCACTATCAGGATTCTCGTCTGTGTTGTGTTCTATGCGGGAGCTCATAAGCGAGCGCATTTTTGTTTGACGAAGGATTGTTGTCAATGGTTCGAATGTGAGAAAACGAAAGCTTCAAGAAATAGCGATTCTATGCCAGAATCAAGATCCCATGGAACATCCCTTCGACCGGTACGCGGCGTATACAGATCAAAAGCTTCTGCATGAGTTCAGCTTTCGGCCGCTTCGAAAGAGTATTCGGGTGAATACACTGAAGACTACAGTCGAAGCGGTGAAATCCTACGGAGAGAAGAAAGGATGGAAATTGGAGCAGATCCCTTGGTGCCGTGAGGGATTCTTCATCGACCGCATAGATAGGGAAGAGGCACTCGGCAAGGATCCCCTGCACCTCGCAGGGCACTTCTACATGCAGGAAGCAGCAAGCATGTTGCCGCCATCCCTATTGAGCCCTCAGCCCGGTGAGTCAGTGCTCGATATGAGTGCAGCGCCTGGCAGTAAGACAACGCAGATTGGATCGGCACTACAGGGAAGTGGCGTGATCCTCGCGAATGACATTCAGGAGAAACGTCTCTGGACACTGAAGACTGCTATTCACAGACTCGGTGTGCAGAACGTGATCGTGACGAAGAAAGTAGGCCAATGGTTTTCGAAACACATGACCGAGCGATTCGATCGCGTCCTCTGCGATGCTCCATGCACTGCGCAGGGCACCACACGCAAAGATGCAGACGCACTCCTCTACTGTTCACTCGATAACATCGAGAAGATGGCGAGGTTGCAGCATGCACTTCTCGAGGCCGCGGTGCATAGCGCCAAGGTTGGGGGAGTGATTGTGTATTCCACCTGCACGCTCACGCCGGAAGAGAACGAAGGGGTTGTTACATCGATATTGAATAAATTTATTGATCAACTGGAAGTGCTACACCCTGCGGAAATCGGGTTCCTCGATGACAAAAACTATTTCGAACAGGCGATTGCAGATTCCATCAAAGTGCAACAGGGTACATCGTTTCCTTTCATTCGACTCTGGCCACAAACGTACGACACCGAGGGATTTTTCTGCGCGGTACTGCGTAAGACCGGACCGACGAAAAAAGTAGAGCCGCTCGACAGAGTGCGATTTGAGGAGTTTGAACTTCCGAGATCCAAGAAGAAGCACATCGAAGAACAGATGATCGACATGTACGGCGATTCCTTCATGGAAGAGCACGAGAGAATCTTCGAGCGTGGTGAGCAGTTGATTCTCTCAACTTCCGACGTCGCACAGTTCATGCTCCCCGTTCGCGACTATTCGCTCGGTCTGCCATTCGGAAAACGTGTCAGGGACGATCGCACTATCCTGACACATGAGATTGCAACTCTTCGCGGGAACAGGGCGCTAAAGAACATTGTGGATGTGTCGGACGAACAAATGCAGAGTCTGCTCCAGGCAAAAGACATTGAGGTGTCATCCAAGGACAGCGGACACGTGATTCTGCGAAATAATGGGATATGTTTCGGCTTAGGGTTGCTGAAAGATGGCCATCTCAAAAACAACCTCCCTCGCTGGATGGTGATCCGCTGAAGGTGTAGTATTTCTCTCCTCTGTCCTCTTCACCCTCTTTCGTGGACGCTGTTTCTGACATCAAGGCGAGGCTTCCCATAGAGGAATTGGTGAGGCAATACTGCCAACTCACCAAGAAGGGCCGCAATTTCATCGCGCTCTGTCCGTTTCACCATGACACGCGCCCCAGCTTCCTGGTATCACCCGACAAAGGCATTTGTTACTGCTTTCCCTGTCAGAAGGGTGGAGACATCTTCAGCTTCTATCAATTGATCGAGGGGGTGGATTTCCCACAAGCGCTCAAGGAACTTGCAGAAAAAACGGGAGTGAAGCTGGAGCAGAGTGGTGCAATGCACCAGAAGAAAGACGAGAAGGAGAAACTGCGTGAGTGCCTGGAGGCTGCATCGATCTATTATCGCAAGAACCTTCAATCGAATGCCGAGGTGAAAACGTATCTTGCAAGTAGAGGTGTCACCGAGCAGGAAATGACAGAATTCGAGATAGGATTTGCACCTGATTCGTTCAATGAAACGTACGAACATCTCCTGAAAATGGGATTCAGCCGCAAGGAGATACAGATGGCAGGTATGGCTGTGCAGAAGGAACTGTCGAATGATCGCATGTACGACCGGTTCAGGAATCGTCTGATGTTTCCCATTCATGATATTCAGGGTCGTATTATTGGCTTTGGGGGCCGCGCAATGGGGAACGATGATGCGAAGTACTTAAACTCTGCAGAGACTCCTCTCTACAGGAAATCCCAGGTGCTTTTTGGCATTCATCAGGCGAGGGAAGCAATCAGGGAGAAGAAGCGAGTTGTGATCGTTGAGGGATATTTTGATGTACTCGCATGTCATCGTGCGGGTATCAAGGAAACAGTCGCAAGTTGCGGGACAGCTCTCACCGAAGACCATGTCAGGCTCCTCAAGCGGTATGCGGATTCTGTTGTGCTCTGCATGGATCAGGACAATGCAGGCAAGCAGGCGATGGAGCGAGCATTCATGCTCTGCAGCAAAGGGGAACTGCAGGTGATGAGTGTGGTCCTTCGTGAAAAGGATCCTGCAGATGTTGCGGTGCAAGACATCCGTGAACTCACCTACATGCTGGAGAACGCGACTGTTCCGTATCTGGACACTGTGCTCGAGGAAGTTGGTGCAAGTAATCTGTCATCCCCGACGATTCGAACTGCGGCATTGCAACGCCTCCTCGCACTTCTTGATAGCGTCCCGACCGCAACGGAGAGAAGCCACTGGGTCAGACGTATTGCCGAGACACTCTCCACGACAGTGACCGCACTCGAGGAAGATCTGAAGAGATTCTCGATGCATCAGATGCCGGCCAAGAAGAATGAGCAATTCTCGACATCTACGGACCTCTTTTCGAGTATCGAACTCACTCTTGGCTTACTCATGCTATATCCGAGGAATTTAACACTCCTGCAGGAGCTTATTCCACCGGAAGAAGATTTTACTTTAGCCCTGTACGAAGCCATGAAATCGTTACCCGAGGGAAGCACCGAAGTGGACATTGGAGCTCTCAATCTCCCGACCGATTTCGAAAAGAGGGCCAGGATTTTAGAGCTCTACTGCGAGGAAAATGGGTTTCAGGATTGGAATGATTCCGGCGCAACCAGGGAAATCCGCAAAAATGCGATGAAAGCAAACAAGGATGTCTTGCACAAAAAGCTGCAGCAAATCAAAGAGAAACTGCTCATTGCATCCAAATCGGGCAACGTTGGTGAGGAAGAGTTGCTGCGCACACAAAATAATCAACTCTTAAAGCTCTACCACAAAGCCTCGATTTCCTGATTTACTTGGCACTTTCCCTTTCACAAGTTGTTTTCTTTGAGTACCCTATAGAAGAACGCGCCAAGTAGCATGGCGTTTCTCGCATTTTCTCATGGCATCTCATCCACGAAAATTCATCGCGCAGCCGACAGAAGACGACCTCAAGAAATTCCCCGAAGCAATTCGGCATTTGGTGAAGAAAGGACGTGAGCAACGCTACGTCACGCACCAGGAAATTATTGCTGCTATCCCGAATGCGGAGGAGGACGTCGATCTCCTGGACGAGATCTACATGCTTTTCGTTGATCTGGGTATTGAAGTGATCGACGTGAAGGATGCTCTTATCTGGGAGAAAAAGGGGAAAACAGGATCCGTTCCTGATACGACGGAGGACCTGGCTGAAATCGTGACGGATGATTCCGTCGAGGGGGAGGATTCCGAGGATGAATCGGATGAGGCTGATAGCGTCGCCGAAAAACTGGAGGATGACGAAGACGGCGGCGTGATGCAGATGGTTGCAACAGCAGGAATTGCAATCGATGAGAAGGAATCCTCGGATGAGGAGAAGAAGAAACGCAGGAAGGAGAGGGAGGTCGATCTACTCGAGATTTCCAACGATTCCGTTCGCATGTACTTGTCCGAGATCGGAAGAGTTCCGCTCATCGATGCCAAGAAAGAAGTCGAATTGGCGCGTCGTATTCGCAAGGGCGATGCCGCAGCCAAGCAGCAATTGGCAGAGGCAAACCTGCGTCTCGTTGTTTCTATCGCGAAGAAATACATCGGCCGCGGACTTTCGTTCCTGGATCTGATCCAGGAGGGAAACATCGGACTCTTCCGTGCTGTTGAGAAGTTTGACCCGGAAAGGGGATTTAAGTTCTCCACCTACGCCACCTGGTGGATTCGCCAGGCAATCACCCGTGCAATCGCTGATCAGGCCCGCACGATTCGTATTCCTGTGCACATGGTCGAAACCATTAACAAGCTCACGCACACGCAGCGCAGACTCGTGCAGGAACTGGGCAGAGAACCAACACTCGAGGAATTGGCTGTGGAAATGGAGATGGATATCAAGAAAGTGCAGCACATCCAGAAGATCAGCCAGGACATCGTGTCACTCGAAGCCCCTGTCGGATCCGAGGAAGACAGCAAACTCGGGGACTTCATCGAGGATGAAGAGGCAATCAATCCATTCGAAGCGACAAACCGCCAGTTGAAGAAGGAAAACGTCCACGCGATGCTCGATTTCTTGACCCCCAGGGAGAGGAAGATCATCGAGATGCGTTTCGGATTGCAGGACGGCATCGGACACACACTCGAGGAAGTGGGACAGGAATTCGGTGTCACACGCGAGCGCATTCGTCAGATCGAGGCCAAGGTATTGCAGAAAATGCGCGATCACCCGAGATCCCTCACCATCCGTGAGCATGGACTTCCGCCAAAGCGCGTGGGATTTGCACCCGTACCCGCATTTGCACAGGCTCTCATGTGTCCCAAGTGCCATCAGGGCATCATGACACCACTCAAGAAGAACGGCCGCCCGATCATGAAATGCGACCACTGTGCCTTCGAAAAGGACGACGACGAGCTATAAAAATGCCCAGACTCGTAAGTCTGGGCGAACGGAGACGGAAGGACTCGAACCAACAACCTCCTGCGTGTATGTACCACGCCAGGCGCTCTCCCAATTGAGCTACGTCCCCTGTATTCCTTTGGAAAGTCAAAGGCTGGCGGATACTAGTCCGAACCTTTGTGAAGTCAAACCTAAACGTATGTTAGGATGGCTCTATGGCGACTTTCGAGGAACGTTTCGGGCAATTGAACGCAGAGCAACGCAAGGCTGTGGAGGCGATTGAGGGTCCAGTGATGGTGGTGGCAGGGCCTGGTACAGGAAAGACGGAAGTTGTAGCACTCAGAGTTGCGAATATTTTGCAGAAAACACAGATGCGCCCGGGTAATATTCTCTGCCTCACATTTTCAGAGAGTGGAGCGACGGCCATGCGAGAGCGTCTGCGCCATCTGATCGGTTCCGATGCGTATGGAGTCGCGATCCACACGATTCATGGATTTTCGAACAGTCTCATCGGTCGTTATCCACAAACATTCGATGCATGGTTTGCCAGGTCCCACATTGGTGACATTGAGCGGTATCGATTATTGAATACAATTATTGATCAGCTTTTACCGCATCTGGATCTGGTAGATAGGCGAAGCCCCTATGAAAGAACGAAGGATATTTTGGATCGAATAGCTCAAGTGAAACGCGAAGGGAAATCGATAGATGACTTACGTGCAGCGGAAAAGGAATACGAGAACGTGATGGAGCATCAAAGCAAGGAGGGAACGAAAGCACACGAAAAAAATCTCCTTGCGGCGAGGAAGTTCTCGGATTTCATCAAGGTGTTCGAGCGGTATCAAAAATCTCTCGAGGAAAGGTCCCTCTACGATTATGAAGACATGATTTTACATGTGCTCCATGCACTGCGTGATGATGAGCAACTCCTCATCACACTGCAGGAGCAGTATCAGTACGTTCTGGTTGATGAATTCCAGCTTTCCAGCACATTGGGATCCTAAGCTTAGAATTCCACGTGGACAAGTTGTCGCG
>JADMIO011107695.1_pt1 | contig 88391 bp, 83 predicted proteins | sample 8958161 | NCBI WGS metagenome assembly JADMIO01 (sample SAMN16585339, study PRJNA669376) | soil metagenome | isolation source: Crop rotation soil | place: USA: Cullars Rotation, Alabama | collected 2011 | reverse complement strand
GCCGCGACTTCAAGTCACGTGAATTCCAAGCTTCGGATCCCACTGTGCTGGAAAGTGGGCGGGCAGTGGCGCACTCGCCAGGACGAAGAGTGTGATGACACCTGCTCCGCCGCGCATAAGCCCTCCGTTCGGTACAATGACCCCTGATGCGACGTCCGGGCGTGACCCCTCACCGCGATCTGGCGCGGATACTGACACAGGGCGAGAACACCATTCAAGCCTGATGCAGTCACTCCACATTGCTTTTCTGGGTTGCGGCTTCATCACGCGCGTCCATAGCCGCCACCTCCGCAGGCTCCGTTCCGAGATCGTGTGCAGCTACGCAAGCCGGGATCGCGACAAAGCCGAGCAGTTCCGCCGCAGCTACGACGGTCAGCGCAGCTACGCCAGTTATGACGAGGCGATCGGCGACCCGGGCGTGGACGCAGTGGTGGTGGCCGTGCCGCCGCGGTTCCATCTCGAGCTGACGTTGCGTGCGCTCGAAGCGGGGAAGCACGTGCTCGTCGAGAAGCCAGCCTTCCCTCGCCTTGCGGACTACGAGACGGTCGCCGAGGCGAAGACGCGTGCGCGGAAGGTCGTCCTGGTCGGCGAGAACGATCACTACAAGCCGCTCGCCGTCTGTCTTCGCGATTTGCTGAAGCGCGGTGTCATCGGCGAGATGGTGTTCGGCCATTTCACGACACTCGTCAGGAAGTTCAAGTCCGCTGACGACTGGCGCAACGACGAATCGATGGCCGGAGGCGACGCGTTCTTCGAGGAAGGCATTCACTGGCTGCACCTGGCGTCGAGTCTCGGCCCGCGCATCGTCCGTATCGAGGGTTTCCGTCCGGCGCCTGCAGTCGGCGGGACCGACCGGCGCGCCAAGAGCATGATGGTCGCGTTCGAGTACGACAACGGCGCCGTCGGATCGCTGTACTACTCGCGCGAGGTGCCGTCGCTGCTGCAGGGCCTGCGCCTCTCGAAGCTGCTCGGACGCGCAGGCATCATCACGTTCGAATCCAACGGTGCGTTCGTCCTCGTGCGCGGCGAGGGACTTCCGCGCATCCTGTTCCCCGGCTTCCGCGACATGCGTGGATACCAGGCGATGTATCGCGACTTCCATCGCTCCATTCGCGAGGGGCGCTCGCCGGCGATGAGCCTCGAAGCAGCCATGGACGATCAGCGCCTCATGGATCGGATCTACGCCAGCCTGAAGGGAACTGGCCCGCTCGCCGTTGCGCGATAGGCGAGCCGTACTCGATGCACACCGACTCCTACGACATCGTCATCATCGGCAGTGGTGCCGGTGGTGGCACCATGGCACGCGCACTCGCGGGCACTGACGCGCGTCTGCTGGTCGTCGAGCGCGGCGACGCCGTGCCGCGCGAGCCAGAGAATTGGGATCCCGAGGCGGTCTGGAGACACCTGCGCTACCGGACGACGGAGCGATGGCTCAACGGCCGTGGCGAGGAGTTCGTCCCGTACACGCACTACTGCGTGGGCGGGAACACGAAGTTCTGGGGCAGCGTGCTCTACCGTCTGCGCCGCGAGGACTTCCAGGCGAGCGAGCACGCCGACGGCATCTCGCCGGCGTGGCCCATCGACTACGACACGCTGGCGCCGTACTACGACCAGGCCGAACGCCTGTATCAAGTACACGGAGAGTGCGGTCACGATCCGACCGAGCCTCCTCGTCGCCCATACCCGTATCCGCCGGTCCCGCACGCGCGCGGCATGAGCGCGTTGGTGGACGCAATCCGTGCGCAGGGATTGCATCCGTCTCCGCTCCCGCTCGGGCTGATCGATCCAGGTGCGACAGGCGGCTGCGTGCTCTGTCGCACGTGCAACTCGTTCCCGTGCCGCATTGGCCGCAAGAGCGATGCGGAAGTGTGCTGCGTCGAGCCCGCGTCCCGGCACGACAATGTGACGCTGCTGACGCGAGCCACCGCGCAGCGATTGATCACTGACGCGTCTGGACGCCGCGTGGTCGCGGTCGAGATCGAACGCGACGGTCAGCTCAGGCGGGTGACGGCGGAACGGTTCGTTGTCTCGAGCGGTGCGGTGAATTCGGCCGCGCTGCTGCTGCGTTCCGCCAACGAACGCCATCCGAACGGGCTGGCGAATTCATCGGGCATGGTCGGCACCCGCTACATGGCGCACCTTGCGACGATGATGCAGGGCGTTACGTGGCGGGTGAATCACGACGAGTTCCAGAAGACGCTGGCGATCAACGACTTCTATTTGCGCGGACCGGACACGCCGTATCCGCTCGGACAGATTCAGTCGCAGGGCCGCACGGACGCCGCGATGGCCAAGGTTGTCGGCGATGCCTGGCGATACAAGTTCATCGAGATGCGGCACATTCCGCTCTGGGCGTACCAGATGTGGGTGTCGCGCGCGACGGATTGGCTGGCGATGACGGAGGACCTGCCGCGCCCGGAGAATCGGGTGACGATCGGCCCGAATGGTCAGACGGTACTCGACTACCGGCCGAACAACCGTCAGGCCCACGTGCAGCTCGTCGATCAGTTGCGTCGCCTGTTGGCGCGGCTCGGATACTGGTCGCCGAAGATCTTCGCGCACTCGACCGGCGCGCAGAACACGACGCATCAATGCGGAACGCTGGTCTTCGGCACCGATCCCCGGACGTCGGTTCTCGATACCTATTGCCGCACGCACGACGTCGAGAACCTCTTCGTCGTCGATGCGTCGTTCTTCCCCTCGTCCGCGGCGGTCAACCCTGGATTGACGATCGTGGCGCAGGCGCTGCGCGTCGCCGACCATATCAAGGACACTGAGCTGCGATGAGAGCGCGATCGTTCAGCCACGTCGGCATCACCGTCTCCGACTTCAACAAGGCTGTCCAGTTCTACTGGGACGTGTTCGGATGTCCACTCGTGGGTGTTGCCGATACTCCGCCAGAACGCGTGCGGACGTTCTTCGGTGTCGAGGGGGACGCACCGAGCTGCAAGATTGGTTGGGTTCGCGTCCCCGGCGGAGGCGTGCTCGAGATCTTCGAGTTCAAGCCGCAGCGGCCGCCTGTCCCCGTGCCGTGGAACCAGGTCGGCCTCACGCACATCTCGTTCAACGTGCGCAACCTCGATCGCTGGCACGAGTACCTCACGGGCAAGGGAGTCGTCTGCCTCAGCAAGCCCGAACGATCGCCGCGTGGCCACTCGTTCTTTTTCGCGAAGGACTTTGACGGCAATCTGATCGAAATGATGGACCTTGGCTACATGTACTACGTGCTGCAATGGCTGGGTCCCCTCGGCGGCTGGCTCTTCAGGCGTGGGATGTACAAGCGGTACTACAGCTAACGCCTGTATTCTTCCAGCACGATGGAGCAGCGGCGTATCGAGCGAGCCTGGTTCTTTATCTTCCTGGCGGCGGTGACTGTCGCCTTCCTGTGGCTGACCCTCGACTTCATCGAGCCCGTGTTCTGGGCAGCGGTGCTTGCGATCATTTTCAATCCGCTGCAGCGTCAGCTCGAAGCGCGCCTCAATGGGCGTACGACACAAGCCGCGCTCATCACCACGATTGTCATCGTCCTCGTCGTGTTCATTCCGCTGGTGCTCATCGGCATAGCCGTGTCGCAAGAGGCACTCAATCTCTACGAGCGGATCCAGAACGGCAGCGTGAACGTGCAGGATCTGATGACTCGAATCGATCCGATCGTGCGCGAGCTCGCCGCGCGTGTGGGAATCGATCCGGAGACGATTGGTCCGCGGCTCTCTGAGTCGGTCGGGGCGGCCGCAAAACTGATCGCCACTCGTGCCGTTGTCGTCGGACAGAATCTGCTCAGTGTCGTTGCGCAAACGGCACTGATGCTCTACCTGCTGTTCTTCTTCCTTCGCGACGGCGACAAACTGTTGGCGACGCTCAACTATGCGATCCCGATGGGGAATGGGCGTCAGCAAACGCTCTTCCGGCGGTTTGCTTCGGTGACGCGTGCCACGCTCAAAGGATCGCTGCTCGTCGGGTTGGTTCAGGGTGCGCTTGGTGGCTTGCTGTTCTGGATCCTTGGCCTTCGCGCGCCAGTCTTCTGGGGCGTGATCATGGCGATGCTGTCGCTGCTGCCCATCGTCGGCCCCAGCATCGTGTGGGGACCGGTCGCGATCTACCTGATGTTCACCGGCTCGATGACCAAGGGCATCATCCTCGTGGTTGGCGGCGTCCTGGTGGTCGGCACTGCAGACAACGTTCTTCGCCCCGTGCTCGTCGGTCGCGAGACGAGAATGCCGGACTACATGGTGCTGCTGTCGACGCTCGGAGGATTGTCGGTGTTTGGCCCGGCTGGCTTCGTCGCGGGCCCGGTGCTGGCCGCGCTCTTCTTGTCGGTTTGGGATATGTTCGCTCAGGAGCAGCGCGGCGTCGTGCTCGCCAGGGCGGACGGCTCGCATCCATCAGAAGAACCATGAGCACGTTGGGATTCACACTGTTCGACACGGCAGTCGGGCGCTGCGCCATCACCTGGGGTCAGGCCGGTGTGGTTAGCGTGAGGCTTCCAGAGCAGAGTGACGCCGCGATGCGCGCCTGGATCGCTCGCCGACATCCCGAAGCGCGCGAGATGAGTCCCCCTCCAGCCATCGAATCGGCCATTGGCGATATTCGGCGTTTGATGGACGGGGAGAAGCAGGATCTGTCGGCCATTGTTCTCGACATGAGCGATGTGCCCGACTTCGAGCGGCGTGTCTATGCGGAAACGCAGTCGATTCCGCCGGGTCAGACCCTGACCTATGGGGACATCGCAACTCGACTTGGGGATGTCGCGTTGTCGCGTGCGGTTGGGCAAGCGCTTGGCCGGAATCCGTTCCCAATCATCGTGCCCTGCCATCGGGTGCTTGCCGCGGGAGGGAAGTCGGGAGGGTTTTCTGCACCAGGTGGCGTCGAGACCAAGCGACGCATGCTCGAGATCGAGGGCGCGCGCGACTTGCACCCGATCCTGCCCTGGGGACCATTGTAAGATTCCGCGATGCGGAAGCTCCTCACGGTCCCTGCGTTCTGTCTGGCGCTTGGGGCGTCGTCAGCAACGGCACAAACGACGCGCGATGCCGCCGCCTGCTCGACGCTGACGTCGCTGAAAATTCCTGGCCTCGAGCTCACCATCACGAAGGCCGAATGGTTTGCCGCGGGCTCGACACCACCGCGTGGTGGCCCGGGTGCACCGGCGAATCCGATCACGCTTCCGGCTTACTGCCGTCTCGACGGCGTGATCGATCGGCGCACAGGTGCCGACGGCAGGCCGTATGGGATCGGATTTGCGCTTGCGCTCCCCGGGGACTGGAATGGTCGCTTCCTGTTTCAGGGCGGCGGCGGTCTCAACGGCAGCGTGCAGCCACCGATCGGAGCCGTGGCAACGGGCGGCACCCCTGCGCTCGCGCGTGGGTTCGCGGTCGTCTCAACCGACACCGGGCACACGGGGCAGAACGGTTTCGACGCGAGCTTCATGGCCGAACAGCAGGCGTCGCTGGACTTTGCCTATCAGGCCGTGGGGCGAGTCGCGACCACTGCGAAGCAGATCATCGCGCAGCACTACGCGAAGGCGCCCGATCGCTCGTACTTCGCCGGTTGTTCCACCGGCGGACGCGAGGCGATGCTGATGGCGCAGCGTCACCCGACATTCTTCGACGGGATCATCGCGGGTGCGCCGGCAATGCGGACCAACTTCTCCGGCATAGGCGACGAGTGGGTCGCCACTCAACTCAATGCCGTGGCGCCGAAGAATGACAAGGGGCAGCCGATCACCCGCCAGGCGCTCTCCGACGCCGACAAGAAAACCGTCATCGACGGGTTCCTGAATGCCTGCGACGCCGGCGACGGCGTCAAGGACGGCATGGTGTTCAACACCAACGCGTGCCGATTCGATCCGAAAGTGCTCGTGTGCAAGGGCGCCAAAGCCGACGGGTGCCTGTCTGCCGAGCAGGCCGCGGCACTCGAGAAAGGATTCGCCGGGCCGAAGGACTCCAAAGGGCGCCAGGTCTATCCAGGTTTCTTCTTCGACACTGGGATCGCTGCCACGCAGGGCCTCCCGGGTCTGCTTCATGGCGGGCTGAACCCAGTCGGTCCCGCATTCTCAGCAACGACGATGGACGTTGATGCGAGGGCCGCAGGGGCGTTGGCGGATCAGGGCGAGGCGCTGGTCGCGACGTCGCGATGGACGAACCTGAACACGTTCTCCAACCATGGCGGCAAGCTGTTGTTCTTCCATGGCGTCAGCGACCCGTGGTTCTCAGCGCTCGACACGATCGACTACTACGAGCGCATGAGCAAATCGAACGGCGGTCCCGCTGTCGTGAACAACTGGAGCCGTTTGTACCTGGCACCGGGGATGGGCCACTGTAACGGCGGAGAAGCGGCATTGGACAGCTTCGACCTGCTGACACCGCTCGTAGATTGGGTCGAGAAGGGCACTGCGCCCGTCGTTACCGCAACAGGCCGCGCGTTTCCTGGACGCAGCCGTCCGCTGTGCTCGTATCCGCAGCATGCACATTACAAGGGACAGGGAGATCCGGAGAAGGCAGAGAACTTTGAATGCCGCAACTAGACTGAGTGGCGCGCTGATCGTGGGCGCCCTGGTGCTGGCCGGGTGTGGCTCGTCAGCACCACCGCCGCAGGAGACCTCGACTGAGAAGGCGCCACCTGCTCCAGCGAAGCCGCCGATCGTCGCTCGCTTCGACTGTGACACCCTGGCGTTGACCGCCACGTTTCACGACGACCGCGTCGTGATCGAAGTCCCCGAGCAGCGACCATTGACGCTGCCGCACGCAGTATCGGCCTCCGGGGCGAGATACAGCGACGGGACCGACACGTTCTGGAACAAGGGACGCGAGGCGACGTTCGAGCGGCACGGGCGCACCGAGACGTGCCGGGAGCGGCGCGAGCCCTGGCAGGAGGCGGCCGATCGTGGTGTCGACTTCCGCGCCGTGGGGCAGGAGCCTGGCTGGTTCCTCGAAATCGACAACGAGAAGCAGATTCGCGTCGTCTACGACTACGCCGAGCATCAGCTCATTGCGCCCGTGACCTCACCTGCGACCAAGGGCAGCACCGTCTTCTACGACATGATGGTGGACTCGCAGCGCGTGCTCATCACGATCGAGGAGATGCCGTGCAACGACGCGATGAGCGGGGAAGCGTTTCCACGCAGCGTCGCGGTCACGATCGGGACGCGGACGCTGCGCGGATGCGGGAGAGAGATCGCAGGCGAACGGTGATCTACTTCGCCGTTCCGTCCAGCAAGGCGTAGATACGCGCCGTCCCGATCGGTGGAACCGCGGTATTGGGGAAGTGTTCCTTGTGCTTACCCAGGTCCGCGCGCTTTGCCGCTTCCTCTGACGACACGCCCTGCTTCTTCAAGCGGCTGACCTCACTCCACACGTCGCGGAGATACGCCTGGAAGTAGTCGATCTTCGCCTTGTCGGTGAACGCTTCGCCGTGTCCGGGCAGCACGGTGTCGAAATCGAGTTTCTTCAGCGCGTCGAGCGAGGCCACCCACTCATCGGGGTAGGAGTCGCTCAGGTTCGATAGACCCGCCGTGAGGAAATCACCCGTCATCACCACCTTCTCGTTCGGAAGGTAGACGACGACGTCACCGGCAGTGTGGCCGCGGCCAAGATAGCGAATCTGAATCTCGCGGTTCCCGCGGTAGAGCGTCATCTGCGTCGTCAACGTCACGTTCGGCGGCGTCAGCTTCAGCTCCTTCTGTGACGCGTAGTTGTTCTCCGTCACCTGAAGCTGTGTCTGGAGCTTCGCCTTCGCGGCGGGATCCGCTTCGGACGCGACGCGCTTACGCAGGTCCTCGATCTGTCCGGGCATTGCCGTGAAGTAGTTCTGGTAGAGCGGCATGCTGGTCGAGTTATTAAGCAGCATCCGGCGCGTGAACTCGTGCCCGATGATCTGCACGTTCGGGTCGAAGATCTGATTGCCGTGGGCGTGGTCGAAGTGGAAGTGCGTGTTGATCACCGTGGTCACCGGCTTGTTGGTGACCTCTTTGATCTCCTCGAGCAGGACCCACGCGGCCGCGGGCGACACGTGGTCGTCCACCACGATCACGTCGTTGTCGTTGACGATGAAGGAGGAGTTGCCGACAACGGCGAGGGAGCCAGTGCCGACGGCGTGATAGACGCCTTCCTTGACCTTGTTGAACCTGAAGGCCTTGCCATTGTGAGTTGTGCCGGCGGGTTGCCGCGACTGCGCAGCCATGGCCCCCACGAACATCACGCCGATCACGAACAGGACTCCGAATCGCTTCATCACCCCTCCAACTACTCGGCCAGCTTCACCAGGTCGTCCGAGCGATTCTAGCGCAGGGCCGTGCCTAATCGCCTATCCTGATCCGCATGTCCGAGTCGCGGCAGCATCTCTCGATGATCCGGTCGTACACCGCGGCCGATGCGCTCACGATCGGCAACGCGAGTTGCGGCACGATCGCGATCTTTCTGTGCCTGGACTTCGTCGCGACAGGGAGCCCGCGATATCTCTGGATGGCGTTCATCCTGATTCCCCTGGCGCTGGTGTGCGACGTGCTCGATGGCTACGTCGCGCGATCGCAGAAGTCGAGGCAGTCCGTGCTCGGCGGCGATCTGGACTCGCTCGCGGATGTGATCTCGTTCGGTGTCGCCCCGGCGGTGCTCGGTTTCACGCTCGGGCTGCGCGGGGGATGGGACATGGTCTGCCTGACGTACTTCGTCGTCTGTGGTGTGAGCCGTCTCGCGCGGTTCAACGCAACTGCGGCAGCGCTCTCTGATGCGACGACCGGCAAGGTGAAGTACTTCGAAGGCACGCCGATCCCGACGACGATCGTGATCGTGGGCCTGCTTGCGATCGCGTTCATGCTCGAGCGGATCGACGGCGACCTCTGGTTCGGCAGCGCGCGAATCGCGTCGGCCACGCTGCATCCGCTCGCGCTGATCTACGTCGCGAGTGGCAGCGCGATGATCAGCACCATCCGGATTCCGAAGCCGTAAACGTTCGGCGGGTCTAAAGACCCGCCGCTACATTCCAACGCCGTAGCCTGCCAGCGAAGGTCAGGCGTATGACCTGCCCTGACATCTGGCCGGAACAGACTTCGGCCCATGCCCCGCAGCCGAGAAGTTGTCCGTCAATGGCAGGTCCTTCGCTCGCTCGCCGCCTCCCGCCAGGGACTCACCGTCGACGCGCTTGCCGGCGAGCAGGGCGTGACGTCGCGGACGGTGCGCCGCGATCTTGCGGCGCTCGAACGGGCGGGATTCCCGCTCTTCCAGGAGACCGGCGGCGACCGCGTGCGCTGGAGGATCGACGTCCGCAGCCTGGCCGGTCTCGATGCTGGCTTCAGCCTCGTCGAGTTGTGCGCGCTCTACTTCGGCCGCGCGACGCTGGAGAGCCTCGCCGGTGCGCCCTTCCATGACGAGTTGTCGCGCAGTTTCGCGCGATTCGAACACGGGCTCGCGCCGGGGATGCGTGCGTTTCTCGATCGACTGCCGCAGGTCGTCGGCGCGAAGCAGACGGGCGGCAAACGTGCGCTGGCCAAACATCGCGAACGGGTGACGCAGCTTCTCGAGGCGAGCGTGCAGTGCCGCAAGGCGCGGATGCGTTACTACTCTTTGACGAGCGGCCGCGCAAAGGACTACGACGTCGATCCGCTTCGCGTCGTCTACGCCGAAGGCGGACTGTACCTGATCGCGCACGTTGGCGAATACGGCGAGGCCCGCACGTTTGCCATCGAGCGCATCGAGAGCCTGACGGTGAAGGATGAACGGTTCACGACGACGGCACCATCGTCGAGTGCATTTGCACATTCGCTCGGTGCCTTCTCGGGCGCGCCGGAGCGAGTCGAGGTCGTTGTCGATCGTCGCCTCGCTGCGTACGTCGTGGAGCGCGAGTGGCATCCGAGCCAGAAGTTACGGCAGCTACCTGATGGCAGCGTGCGCGTCGAACTGCACGTCTCGATCGATCTGGCGCTGCGGCGTTGGATCCTCGGCTTCGGTTCCCAGATTCGAGTGATCGCCCCGGCGAGCCTGGCCGATGACATCCTCGACGAGCTGGATGCGGCCCGAATGCAGTACGCACCGCATCTCGACCTCGATCAGCCGCGCACCGCGTGGGACCTCACTTCACAGCGGCCGCTGCCGTTCGGTGAGTTTCAGCGTCTCTCGCTCGTGGGCGAAGGCAGATCGTAGGACCTATCTCGACCGCACCGCGTCATACCCTCGCGCAAGCAGAGGATGCAGATGCTGGAGTGGTTGAAGAACATTGGCTCGGTCTGGCGGGTTCCGTTGGTGCTCGGCGTGTTTTCGCTGGCTTACTTGATTCTGTGCGCCGGCGCGGTCCATCGCCGTCTTTCGCAACGGTCGAGAGACAGGGCACGGAAAGGCGGGCCTTGGGACCCGCCTGCCAGGCCGTGACCTACCCTGTCACACCCCTCGTGGAGGATGGAGGTGGAGGGGACATGTCAGCCACCGTCATCTGCTTCGAGAGCTTTCGGATTGAACGGGATCGCCGGCGGACGGAGAGCGCGGATGCTGTCGAAACGGCCGTGAGCGCGCCGTTTCTGCGCGAGCCCGGGGTGGCGCTGAGTGCCCGGCAGATCGCGCATCGACAGACGATGCTGGATTACTGGAACCAGCGCCGGCGAGTGATGTTCGGGCTGTTCCGGGACGTCAGCTTCGAATGACGATCGTCTCACCGATTTCGCGAAGGGCGAGGCGGTCGTGCTCCTTGGCGAGCGCCTGCTGAATGCGCTCGATCGGTTCCATGAAGGGCTCGCTGCTCAATCGGAACGACTGGTGGTGCACGGGTACGATCAGCCGGGCGCCGGCGGCGTCCGCCATCGTGACCGCCTGCTCCGGCGTACAGTGGTTGTAGATCCAGGGATTGTACGCGCCGATCGGCATCACGGCGGCATCGAACGGACCGTAGCGGCGGTGATTCGTGAACGCCGGCGTGACCGCCGTGTCGCCACCTATGAGGAGGCGCCGGCCCTCGCGCTCGAGCACCCACCCCGTGTATCCGCGCCAGGTGTCGCGACGAATGCGCGCGCCCCAGTGTTTGACCTCGATTGCGCGGACGAGAACCTCACCACGCGGCGTGTTCACCTTCGTCGATTCATTCCAATGCAGCTCCGTCACCGACGAATACCGTCTGCGCGGAAGCAGATCGGAGATGTCCGCTGCCATGACCGCCGCGGGCTTGCCGCGGATCGATCCGAGTGAGGGTGTGTCGAGATGATCGAAGTGCGCGTGCGACACGAGCACGAGATCGATCTCTGGAAGCTCGTCGGGCGTGAGCGCGCACTGCACGAGGCGCATCGGCCCGAGCGTCCCCAGCCCGAGGTCCACGCCGATGCGTGGATACAACGCAGGATCGGTCAGGATGCGCAGGCCGTAGAAGTTGATCAGGACGGTCGCGTGTCCGAGCCACGCGAGCGTCACAGCATTGTCAGACCACGCCGAGGGCGTTGGTTTGCGCGGAGCAGCGGGGATGTCCCGGCCGACTTCTTCGAAGCGCTGCCGGATGAACCGTGCGCCCCAGGAGGATGAGACGCCGACCCAGGCGGCGCCGCCAGCAGCAGCAATAGCACCAGTAGTCATGAATGCGCGGCGATTCAGAGTGGGGCGTGTGAGTCCCATCGGCTGCGTACAGTCTGCAGGCGGGAAGTCAGAGCGGTCAATACAGCCACAAATGGTAGGACGTCGATCCAGGGCTGGCGGGTTCCCGGGCCACGTCAGGCTACGATCATGAGGCGATGCGGAACCTTCCGGAATTGCTGCGGCGTCGGCTGGCCTCACCGTTGCCGGGCGCCGATGCACAGATGCGGATGTCGCCTCGTCCGCGGCTGGGAGCGGATTCCGGCATCGACGTGAATGGGTTACGTCCGGCCGCGGCGCTGATCTTGATCTACCCGCATCTGGACGCGTGGCACGTCCCGCTCACCGTGCGTGGATCGAATCTGCGTCACCACACGGGGCAGGTCTCGTTGCCTGGTGGGCGTCTCGATGACGGCGAGTCGATTGAGGATGCCGCGCTGCGCGAAGCCCATGAAGAAGTCGGCATCACGCCGGCCGAGGTCGATGTACTGGGTCGCCTCACGCCGTTGCCCGTCTATGTCAGTGGTCACCTCCTGTACCCGGTCGTTGGTGTCACATCGCGGCGACCGGACTTCAACCTCGCCTCACACGAAGTCGAGCGGCTGATCGAAGTACCGATCGCGCTGCTACGCGAGCCCGAGCGAGTGCAGTGGGAAGAGCGCACGCGGATCCTTCCGCCAAAAGGCGTCATGAATGTTCCTTATTTCGCGGTACCCGACGCGCGTGTATGGGGAGCGACGGCGATGGTGCTCGCCGAATTCGTGGCCCTCGTCGAGGAGGTGGAGAAGTCCCACTGAAACAAGACACAGTGTGAGCCGGGGCAGGACATTTCTCTGTGCATCATCCGGCAGTCCTCTCGGGACCGCGCAATCGACCCCGCCGCCGCTGGCCGGATTCTTGCCACTCGCATGTTCGGGTAAAGTCCTCGCCGCCACGTGCCGATGGGCTTGTACATACCCGGTGGTGGACCGCAGTACGAGTCCGCGCAGGAGGTGGCATGGGGCCGCTACAGGAACTACTCGCCGTCGATCAACGTCGCGCGCTCGAGTTCTTCGTCACGGGTCTTCAGGACGTCTCCGATCCGAAGGTCGATCGGCAGGAGCTGCTGTACAACGCGAGCGTGCTCGCGCACTACGCGCAGGTCTCCACGACAGCCGAACTCGAGATGCCGGCGCCAGCAAACCTGAGCGCCGTGTTCGATCACTTTGTGTCGAACACCGCGGTGCCGCACGACCGTGATCTGATGGAGACGGCCGGCGCGCAGTGCCTCTTCCTGACCGGATTCTTTGAGGACCAGATGCGTGCCCGCCACAACATCCGCTGGTATGCGGATCTCGGCGCCGGCTTCTTCATCCGCTCGGCGGAGCAACAGGAGTCCGCAAAGAAGGCGCGGCTCCTCGCGATGATGGCCCGGCATTTCGAGGCCTGGCGGCAGCGTCACGCGCGGCTCAGCCGGGAGCTGCGCGAGCAGCATTACCTGCTCACACCGCCTCCGACGTCATTGATGTAGGTGTGGCGCCCATAGAGGCGTACACTGCTTCATGCGCATTTACTCCTCGCCGGCTGTCCTTGCGACAGCCCTCTTGTTGGCGTCCGCGCTTCCGGCTTCTGCTCAACGAGTCGCGTTCGAGCGCTCGTACACCGTCGGGGCGACGCCCACGCTGGACGTCACGACGATTCGCGGAAAGATCGATGTCTCAGTGGGAACGGCCGATCGAATCGAGGTCCGCGGCACCGCGACCGTTCGATGGGGACTGAGCTCGCCGACCGAGGCCTACGAGCTGGTCAAGCGCGTCGCGGCCAATCCTCCGATTCAACAGGAGAGCGACACCATCAGGCTTCGTCCGCCGGCGTCGGCCGAGGAACAGCGTGCGATGACCGTCGCGTACGACGTCATCGTGCCGCGCGGGACGATCGTCAGAACGAGCAGCGACTCGGGCGAGACGACGATTGCCGGTGTGGCCGGTCGCGTGTCGATCCGGACTGAGTCCGCTGCCATCTCCGTGCGGGATCTCGGAGGTGATGCGGAGGTGACGACGCAATCGGGCGCGGTGGACGCAGACAGCGTGGCAGGCAATCTCAACGTGTCAACGCAGAGCAGTCGCGTCACCGCTCGCAACCTGGGCGGCGGCCTTCGTGTTCGTACGCAAAGCGGCGCCGTCGAGGGAACCTTCCGCGGACCTGGCAACGTCGACATCGGAACGGCATCCAGCGCCATCGATCTCGTTGGCGTCAAGGGTGGGCTGACGGCGACGTCGAACAGCGGACGCATCCGCGTCAGTGGTTTGCCGGTCGAGCCGTGGCAGGTGACGAGCGGGTCTGGCAGCTTCGAGCTCGACTTCGATTCGAATGCGAACCTGACGCTCGATGCACGCAGCGGCTCGGGCTCGGTACGTGTGGATGGTTCGGCGCTCAAGGGATCGACGTCGAAGGGCGGTGCATCTGGCACCGTCGGCACCGGTGGTCCGCTCGTCCGCGCCAGCAGCCGCAGCGGCTCGATCCGAATCGGTCTGCGCTAGGAACCGGTAGAGGGAACGGCTGGTAGGGGCGGGCCTTCAGGCCCGCCCGTCTCCCGCCTGCTTTACTTCGCCTTGTGCGACGTCTCCATCAGCACGACGCCCGCACTCACAGCCGGTGGCAGCTTCAGCTTGTCGCCAACAGATCCCAGGCTGAAACCTTCACGCACGGTGCCCTTCACGCTGACCTGCGCGCCCTTGCGAGGCACGCCGCGATTGGACACGACCCAGAGCTTCCCGGTCTTGTCCTCGATCTGGTAAGCGCCGTTGCCGACGAACGAGTAGCTGTCCACAACGGATCCCGACAGCTTCACCTCGTGGTCGCGATACCGGCCCGGATCGGCGAGCACCTGGTTGATCGATCGCGCGGCGCATGCGCCCGACAGGAGGGCGCCGGCCATCACGACGACGAGAGCCGCACTTCTGAGAAACGATTTGCTCATGCCTCACCCCCGCGCAGTCGTTAAAACAGTACCGCGACGTCCAGAATGAACCCGCGATCGTTGTATACCACGGCGTGACCGTCGATCAGACCGCGATGATATCCGCGGGGCACGGCGATCAACTCACGCTCGACGTATACGGGCACGGGCCGAACGCGCTTCGCCCATCCAGGCGGCAGATATCCGGCGCGATAGTATTTCTTCTGCAACCCCGGCGGCAGCGGACGATAGTACGGACGGTAGTAGTCGCGAATCACGACGACATCGCGATCGCGGTAGTAGCGATTGCCGTGATAGTGCCGATCGTCGCGATAGTCGTGAGAGTCGCGGTAATACCCGTCGTCGTAGCGCTCGTACCGGACTTCACGGCCATGTCCTCGCTTCTTGTCTCCGGCGTCCGCCTGATCGGCAAACACAGTTCCGCCAAGCAGTGCACCGGCGACCATGACTGACAGCAACGGTTTCACGTCCCACCTCCGTGTGAAGACCGGGGAGCCTTCGTAGTCAGGGATGAGGCAAGGCCTCTGCCAATTGCGGGCGGGGCGGCTGAAGTAGCGGCTTTACAGAGATTTAGCGAATTTCGCGCGTCGAGGACGCACGAGGCGGGCGTCCTCCAGACGTGACGGGAGGTCGCTCTGCGAGGTCAGCGGTAGTAATCTATGCCTCTTCCTTCGGCTCCAAGGAGAGCCGGTCTCCCATGATCCACGTTGAGAACCTGGTCAAGACCTTTGGCGAGGTCAAGGCCGTGGACGGCATTTCGTTCGACGTCGCTCCCGGCGAGATCTTCGCGTTCCTCGGCCCCAACGGTGCGGGCAAGACGACGACCATTCAGATGCTCACGACGCTGCAGCGTCCGACGAGCGGAACGATGAAACTCGATGGCCTGGATCCGGTAGCGCATCCGCTCCAGGCGCGAAGCCGGTTCGGGATCGTGTTCCAGGATCCGAGTCTCGATGTCGAGCTCACCGCGTTCGAGAACATGGATCTGCACGGCGCGCTCTATCACGTGCCGCGTAAGGTCCGCGTCGATCGCACGCAGATCCTGCTGACGCTCTTCGAGCTGTGGGACCGTCGCGATTCGTACGTGAAGACGTTCTCCGGTGGCATGAAGCGACGCCTCGAGATCGCGCGAGGCCTGCTGCACACGCCGAAGATTCTGTTCCTGGACGAGCCGACACTTGGTCTCGATCCGCAGAGCCGCAACCAGCTCTGGACGCACGTGAAGCACCTGAACGAGACCGAGGGCGTCACGGTGTTCCTGACCACGCACTACATGGACGAAGCCGAGCGCACCGCGCATCGCATCGCCATCATCGACCACGGTCACATCGTCGCGCAGGGAACGGCGCAGGCGCTCAAGGAGCAAACCGGCGCCGACTCGCTCGAAGGAGCGTTCCTCAAGTTGACCGGCTCGACGATTCGCGACGAGCGTGCCGATGCGGCAGACCAGATGCGCCAGATGGCCAAAATGTGGAGGAGATGAGCCGTGACCGTCGTCTACTACCTGTGGCTCCGTGAGGTGAAGCGGTATCTGCGGTCGCGTCCGCAGATCATCGGATCGATCGCGCAGCCGTTGTTGTATCTCCTCGTGCTCGGGTTCGGGCTGGGACCTGTGTTCGAGCAATCAGGGCAGGGAAGTTATCTGCAGTTCATCGCGCCGGGCGTGGTGGGAATGGCAATTCTCTTCACGTCGATCTTTTCCGGCATCGGTCTGCTGTGGGATCGGCAGTTCGGGTTCCTCAAAGAGACGCTCGTAGCGCCTGTTCCACGACTGCAGATCATGCTGGGCCGCACGCTCGGCGGTGCGACGATCGCATCGATTCAAGGCACGCTGATTCTCATCGTCTGCGTGATCGCGGGATTCCGGCCGCACAGCGCAGCGATGATCCCGCTGGCGTTCGCGTTCATGCTGCTCGTCGGCCTGGTGTTCGCGGGCCTTGGCACGGCGATCGGCTCGTCGCTGAAGGACATGCAGGGCTTTCAGCTCATCATGAACTTCCTGGTGATGCCGATCTTCTTTCTCTCTGGCGCGCTCTTTCCGCTGAACAACCTGCCGACGGCGTTGACGGTTGCGACGCGCGTCGATCCGCTGTCATACGGCATCGACGGACTGCGCGGCGCGCTGATCGGCCTCACGCAGTTCGGCGTCGTCATGAACTTCGGCGTGTTGATGGTGTTCGCGTCCGGCTTCCTGATCCTGGGCGCCTGGGCGTTTTCGAGGATCCAGATCTGAGGGTATCGGGGCCCGTTCGAGGGAGACTTCGGCACGCAATTGCGCAGCAGAATAGGCGCCAGATGATGAGCTGATTGACCCGGCCCGTGTAGACATAAATCCGCGTGCCGGCGACCTTTTGGCTCCAGAGGCGTCGCGATCCCACGCCATTTTGCTGGCGTTTTCTTTGAATGTGCGGTTGCCAACCATGGCATCCGCGCCCGTAGCGATCTCCAGTTTCGATCGACCGTCATTCCTCAAGCGCTGGCGTCTGTCCGGCGCTCAGATTCTCTGGTTGGCGTTCGTCGTCGTGCAGGCTCTCGACGGGGCGATGTCCTACGTCGGCGTGTCGCTTCATGGCCCCGGCATCGAGGCCAATCCGCTCGTCGGCTGGTACCTCGCGGTGTTCGGTCCCGCCCTCGGTTTCACGGTCGCAAAGCTGTTCGCGGTGACATGCGGCGCGGTGCTCTACTTCACGGCGCGCTATCGCTGGGTCGCGATCCTCACGGTCGTGTATCTGATCTTCGCCGTCGGTCCCTGGGTGCGGCTGCTTTCGGGCAGCGTCTAGTCACATCTCGCCAGACATCGCGCTCGTAACTGCGCCGGCACTATAGAATGCGGCGTATGTACACCGCGCTCCTGTTTCTCCATTCGTGGATTCGGTGGGTCGTCATTCTGAGCGGGATCGCCGCTCTTGGCGGCGCGGTGGCCGGCGTTACGACTCGTCGCGCGTGGCTGCCCGTGGACAACCTGCGTCTCACGCTCTTCACCACGACGCTCGACGTGCAGATGCTGATCGGGTTGATCCTCTACGCGTTCCTCAGCCCGGTGACGCGATCCGGTTTCGAGAACATGTCGTTGACGATGCGCGATCCGATCCTGCGCTTCTTCGTGGTGGAGCACCTGACCGGGATGATCATTGCCATCGCTCTCGCGCACATCGGCCGGGCGCGGGTGAAGAAGACCACGGACGCGAACGCCCGTCACCGCTACGTACTGATCTTCATCGGCCTGGCGATGGTGGCGATCCTGTTGTCGATTCCGTGGCCAGGGATGCCCGGGGGACGCGAGTTGTTCCGCGCGCTATAATTCACATTCTTCATGGTGGTGGCGCGCCGATTCGTGATCAGCGGCCGCGTGCAGGGCGTTGGTTTCCGGTACTTCACACAGGAATGCGCGTTGCGCGAAGGCGTGACCGGGTGGGTGCGCAATCTGCCAGACGGTCGTGTCGAGGCTCTCGTTGAAGGGGATGCCGAATCGGTCACGCGCGTCGAGCGCGCATTACGCAGGGGCCCGGGTGGCGCACGCGTGCAGACGGTGACCGTCGACGTCGAAGATGTGAGCGGCGCGTACGATTCGTTCTCGGTGACTTCTTAAGCACGATCCTCTTGCGCAGAGACTGAATGGACCTCAAACAACACATCAGACACGTGCCCGACTTCCCGAAGGCGGGCATCCTCTTCTACGACATCACCACGCTGCTCAGAAATCCGGCCGGCCTCGAGGCGACGATCGATCGCCTGTCGGAGCCGTACCTGAAGTCCTCGATCGATCTCGTCGTCGGGATCGAGAGCCGCGGCTTCATCCTCGGAAGTCCCGTGGCACAGCGTCTGGGCGCCGGCTTCGTTCCCATTCGCAAGCCGGGGAAGCTGCCGGCCAAGGCGAGGAAGGAAACCTATGCCCTCGAATACGGCACCGACGCCCTCGAGATTCACGAGGATGCCGTGCAGCGCGGGCAGCGCGTCCTGATCGTGGACGACGTGCTCGCGACCGGAGGCACGGCGGCTGCCGCCACGCGGCTGGTCAAGGACCTCGGTGGCGAGCTCCAGGGGCTGTCGTTCCTCATCGAGCTGGTCTTCCTGAAGGGGCAGGCCAAGCTGCCGGGCGAGAAGGTCTACTCAGTTCTTCAGTACTGACGGCGGTCAACTCCCAAGAACCAAGTCCCAACTCCCAAGTGCACTCGGCTTGGGAGCCAGGGCGCTAGACGTCCTCCGTCTCAGTCGGAACGCTGATACCCGTCGACCGTTTATGGTCGCGCGTGACCGACGCTAGCCCACGGATTTCTTTCGGTATTTGAGAGTCGCCGATCTGACCCACGAACGTACATTCCATGCCGAATTGGCGAGGACGGAACCGTGTCAAGTGCCAGTGGCTCAAGAGATCCTGGCAATACAGCTCGTAGGTGACGTTCCGAGACATGTGCCCGGACAACGTGATGACGATCCTGCCAATGCGCTTCGTCTCCGAGTCGGCTGGCTGTAACGGTTCGAGCGAGTCAGCTTCTCCGAGGCTTAGTCTCAGGTCAGGATTGAAGACGATTAGCGTGAATGCCGGACCGAGGCCGAGATTCTTGACGATGATTGAGCCGGTCGCAGGGACGTAGCTGGGTTCCGTCCGATCTTTCACACCCACCACGCGCAGAACCGGTCGATGGTCGCGTCGGAACGTCTCTCTCGCTATGGTTAAAGCTCGCCACGCAATGACGACGGCAACGAGACTAGCGAAAGCAGTGACTAGGTCTGCTGCAATCTGGAGGTCGATCATCGCCACTCCCACCTTCGGCCCTCCCAGCGATTTACACATCTGCACTGCGACGAGGCTGGCCGATCCATGTAGAATATGCGCCTACTGCTGAGGCTGCATGTGCTGAAAGACTCGTCCTCAGTCGAATTGTGCCGTTTACCACTGGCTTTATGGAGGCTCAATGCGTCGGCTCCCGGTAACCCTTGGCATCATCCTCATCGCCGCCTCGGCCAGTCATGCCTTCGCACAGCAGCCCGCGCAGACGCCGAAACCGGTCGCCGTCGCTGATGAAGTCAGCCAACCCACGTTAGTACGACGGGTACGGCCGGTTTATCCGCCGATCGCCGAAGCCGGAAAAGTCCAGGGCGTGGTCGTATTGAAAGCCACGGTCGATCCAACGGGCAAAGTTCGAACCGCGGAAATCGTGCGGTCGCCGAACCAGTTCTTGAGCGAGGCCGCCCTCAGCGCCATCCGCCAATGGGAGTACCGCCCGGCGACAGTCAAGGGAGTGCCGATTTCTGCGGACGTGAACGTGGAGATCCCGTTCTATTCGTCAGACAAGAGCGCCCTCCCATTACCTCCGCGCCCCAAGAAATGACCGCGGGCGCCTTCTCGCGACGACCGATGACTGAAGGCGCTCGACAGGCGGTAAACTAACTAGTTGGCGAGACGCTGTCCCCGTAGCTCAGTCGGATAGAGCGAGCGCCTCCTAAGCGCTAGGCCGGCAGTTCGATTCTGCCCGGGGACGCCATGATTTCGGTCAACAGCCAAGAGCAGACAGAGTATGAAACGCCAAGAACGTCAGCACCTGAAAGAGAACGAGCTGGTTCACTCGATCGAAGCCACCCGCGACTTCATGGAAACGCGGAAGCGCGAGATCGGGATGGCCGCCGTGGCAGTCGTCGTCATCGCCGCGATCGTAATGGGCGCGCTCCTTTACCGGCAGCGCAGCCAGTCGCGAGGCTCGGAGCTGCTCGCTGAAGCGATGGTGGCGCTCAATGCGCGCGTCGTGCCCGCGGGCGCTGCGAGCCAGGGTGAAGACATTCCGGCGGCTGCGTCGCTCGGTGCGACGGGAAGTTTCGCCACCGAGAGCGCGAAGCTGAACGCGGCGCTGCCGAAGCTGCAAGCCGCCGCAGATGCGTATCCCGACAGCCCCGCCGGAATCACGGCGCGCTACCACCTGGCAGGCGCCCTCGCCGCACTCGCACGTCACGATGAGGCCATCAAGCAGTTCGACGAGGTGACGCGGCGCGCGGGAAGCGCAAGCATCTACGGCCGCATGGCCCGCCTCGGCAAAGCGGATACGCAAGCGCGCGGCGGCCAGGTCGACGCCGCGATCGCCACCTGGAAAGAGATGGCCGCTTCGACGACGGGCGATTTCCCCGTGGACGCGATCCTGATGGAGCTGGCACGTGCCTACATCCAGAAGGGCGACCGTGAAGAGGCGCGCAAAGCCTACAGCCAGTTGATCGATCAGCACCCCAATTCCCCCTATACCTCAGAGGCTCGCACCGAGCTCGAAAACCTCAAGGGCTGAGCGCTCAAGGCACCCGCGCCGGGTGCCGATTGGTCGTGAGGTGTGGACATGGCTCCCGGTGTGCCTCGGCGGTGCGTGTCTCCTTCTCGCCGGCGCCTGGGTGGGCTGCCGGCGGGGATCACTGACACGCCCTTCGACCCGTCTCGCGACTGATCTGCTTTCCGATCGAGGGATGTTCGAGCTCGCTGAAGAAGCGGCGGGCTTCGGCGTCTGGGAACGCGATCTCTTCACCGACACGACGCTGCTCTCGGCGGGCGCCGCGGCGCTGAGCGGATATCCGCCGGTCGCGACGCAGAAGTCGGTTGCAGAGCTCGTCCTGCTCATTCATCCCGACGACCGGCCTAATGGCCAGGTTGAGCGCGCCATCGAGGAGCGAAGAAACTTCCAGGCGGAGTTCCGAGTGCGCCAGCCGGACGGATCGTACCGGTGGCGGCGCAATCGCGGGCGCGTGGAGAGCATCAACGGGCGGGCGGTGAAGATGATCGGCGCCATCAGCGACATCCACGAAGAGAAGCTGATGCTCGAGCGGCTCGCCGAGTCCGCCGCGCGGATGTCGCTCGCCGAAGACGTGGCGGGCTTCGGGGTGTGGGAGCTCGACACCGCGAGTGGCACGATGACACTGTCCGCTGGCGCCGCCGCCCTCAGCGGCTTCGAACATCACAGCATGCAGGTACCAGCGGCGGAAGTGACCGGGAAGATTCACCCGGAAGATCTTCCGGTCGTCGGCCCGGTTGTCGATGCCGCCGTTCGAGATGGAAAGCCTTATCGCATCGATTGCCGCGTCACGCTGCCCGATGGCGAGCTGCGCTGGATCCGAAGCCAGGCGCACGTCGAGATGGCCGATGGGAAGGCCGTTCGCATCACCGGCGCGATCATCGACATCACGCGAGAGCGCGTGCTCCTCGATCGCCTCCGCGACAGCGCAGAGCGCATGCGTCTCGCCGAAGAAGCTGCGGGATTCGGAGTCTGGGAGTCCGATCGACGGACACAATCCATCACCGTCTCAGAGGGGATGCTCAGGCTTCACGGGCTCCCGGAAGGGGGACCGCCCACATATAGCCTCCGCGACTTCGTCTCGCTGCTGGACCCGGACTACATCGCAGCACTGAGAGCGGCGACCGATGAATCTTTTGAAACCGGCCAGCGGATTCAGATAGAGGTACCGATTCGGGTGCAGGACGGCACAACGAAGTGGCGGCGAATTCAAGCGCGCCCGGAATACCGGGATGGCAAGCCATGGCGGCTGATCGGCGCGACACTCGACATCACCAGCGAGCGGCAGATGCGCCTCTCGCTCGAGCAGGCGCGCACCAAGGCCGAGGCCGCGGCGAAAGCGAAGAGCGAGTTCCTCGCCAACATGAGCCACGAGATCCGCACGCCGCTCAACGGCGTGATCGGGATGACGCAGTTGCTGCTCGACACGCCGCTCACACCGCAGCAGCGCGACTGGGTCGAGACCGCGATGGGCTCGGGCACGGCGCTCCTCTCGATCATCAACGACATCCTCGACTTCTCGAAGATCGAGGCCGGGAAGCTCGCGATCGACGTTCAGTCATTCGATCTTCGTCGTCTGCTGGAAGACGTCGCCGGCATCCTCTCGGCGAAGGCCGCCGACAAGGGCGTCGACCTGATGGTGCGCTACAGCCCGGGCACGCCGGTTCACCTGGTCGGCGACGCGCACCGCATCAGGCAGGTGGCCCTCAACCTTGCGAACAACGCGGTGAAGTTCACAGACAACGGGCATGTCGTCATCAGCGCCGAGGCGATGGAGCAGGACGGCGTCGGCGCGACGATCCGCATCGCCGTGACGGACACGGGCATCGGGATTCCGCCGCAGGCGGTCGAGACGCTGTTCGACAAGTTCACGCAGGCCGACTCGTCGACGACGCGGAAGTACGGCGGCACCGGCCTTGGCCTGGCTATCTCGAAGCGGCTCGTCGAGCTGATGCGGGGTACCCTGTCCGTCGAGAGCCAGGAAGGTTCCGGCTCGACGTTCGAATTCACGCTGCAGCTGCCGCTGGGAAATCCTCCCGAGGCGACAGGGGCCAATCCGACTGCCTCACTTCGCGGCGCACGCGTCCTGATCGCCGTCGAGAACGTGGTCAATCGGCGCGTGATTCACGAGCAGATCCTGAGCTGGGGGATGCGCGACGGGACGTGCGCGGGCGGCCAGGAGGCGATGGATATCCTGCGGACGGCCCACACCGGCGGCGACCCGTATCAGATCATCATCGCCGACCAGGAAGTGCCGGGTGTCGATGGCGCGCCACTCCCGATGGCAGTGAGGCGCGTCGAGCATGGCCGAAGTCTCGTCTACGTGATGCTCACGTCGATCGGCCGGCTGGTCGACGATGACGCGCTGCCTGCGATGGGGATCGATGCCTGCCTCGCGAAACCGATTCGGCACGAGCGTCTGATCACGACGCTCGCGACGGCGTGGGCGCGTCGCAGGCCGGTTGCGACGGACAGCGATCGTTCCTCTCATCGTTCTGGCCCGGCGCTCGCTGCGATGCCTGACCTGCCGCAGTTCAGCGCGGACGTGCTGGTGGTGGAAGACAACAAGGTGAACCAGAAGGTCGCAGTCGCACTGTTGAATCGACTCGGCGTCCGCGTGGATGTGGCCAGCAACGGCCGCGAAGCAGTAGAGCGGGTGCAGGCGCGCCCGTACGACCTGGTCCTGATGGACTGCCAGATGCCAATCATGAACGGGTACGACGCGACGGTCGAGATCCGGCGCCGGGAAGGCGCAGCGCCGCACATACCGATCATTGCCATGACGGCTGATGTGATTGACGACTCGAAAGAGCGGGCGCTTCAGGCGGGCATGAACGACTTCGTCGCCAAGCCGGTGGGCATGCAGGAGCTCAGTCGCGCGCTGCGGACGTGGCTGAAGAAAGCGGCGTAGCGACGCGTTTGACGTCGCGCAGCGCGCTGAAGTCACCCACCGGGTTCAGGTGCAGGCCCATCAGGCCCTTCTGCGCCACGATCACATTGGTCTTGCTCCAGATCGGAATGTAGGGCGCGTCGGCCGCGATCAGTTTCTGGGCGTCTCCGTAGTAGCGCTTGCGGGTGTCCTCCTCGATGGCGGTCGTCGCCAGGTCGAGCAGGCGGTCAACCATCGCGTTCTGGTAGTGGCCGCGATTGAAACCCTCTGGCGGAATCTCCTTCGAGTGAAACACACGGCGCAGGATGTCGGGATCGATCATCGCGCCGCCGACCCATTGCAGCGCAAACAGCTGGAAGTCACCTCTGACGACATCGTTGTAGAAGGTGGCGAATTCGTAGGATGAGACGTCGAGATCGATGCCGACGCCCGCGAGGTCGTACTGAATGGCGGTCGCCTGGAGTCGCGTCTCTTCGTTCGTCGAGATCTTGAGCGAGAGCTTCAGGCGAGAGCGGGGGCCATCGCCGTCCGGATCCGGAAGGCCGGCCTCGTCCAGCAGGCGGCGCGCACGCGCGGGATCGTAGGCGAATCGGAAGACGTCGGGCTCGAACGCCCACGCGAGATCGGGAACCAGACCGGCAGCGGGACGCCCGAGACCGCGGCGCAGGTAGCTGATGATCGCATCGCGGTTGGTGGCGTACCCGATGGCGTGTCGCACACGGACATCGGCGAGCACCGGGTCCCGCATGTTGACGCCAAGATAGAAGAAATCGAGCCCCGGCGAGCGGGTGATCGAGAACTGCTCGCTCCGTTCGAGCTGATACACGATGTCGGGCGGCAGATCGTTGACGACGATGTCGGTCGTGCCCTTGCGAAGCTCGAGGCCGCGCATCGTGTCGTCTGGCACCACCTTCATGATGATGCCCGCGTTGTTGGGCAGGCCGTCCCAGTAGCCCTCGAACGCCGCGAGCTCCAGCGTGTCGTCGGCTTCGTATCGAACGAAGCGATACGGCCCGGTGCCGATCGGAAACGTGCGCAGCGAATCGCTGGCGTCGGCGGGAACGATCGGCGGCACGCCGGTCAGCTGAATCGGGAATGCGGCGAACGGCTCGCTCAATTTGAAGACGACCGTGTGATCGTCGATGGCAGTCACGTCCTCGAGCGCGCGGAATGCCCCCTTGAAAGGGGAGGGCAGCGCGGGGTCGAGAATGCTCTTGAATGTGTAGATCACATCGCGCGACGTCAACTCGTGCCCGTCGTGAAACGTCACACCGTGCCGCAGGTAGGCGATGTAGGTCAGCGGATCCGGGTTGTCGAGGCGCAGGGCCAGTGACGGCCGGATTCTCAAGTCGTCCGTGTGTTCGAGTAGTGCGCTGTAGACAAGCTGCGACATCCGCTGCGTGGCTTCGTCATTGCTCAGCCGCGGATCGAGCGTATTCGGACCTGAACGAACGGCGATGGTGATGATGCTCGGATCGTGGGGACGCTGGGTGCCTGAACAGGACGCGTTCAGAATGACGAAAGGCAAGAAGGACAACGCAAGCGCGACGTGCCAGCCTCTCACAGCTTCTTGAGCTCGGCCAGCAGCTCGAGCGCCTGACGCGGCGTGGTGTCGTCGATGTCGATCGCCTCGAGTCGCGCGAGGACGTCATCGCCACGCTTGGTGCCGGTGTCGAGAGCCGCCGCAAAGAGACCGAGTTGAGCGTTCGAGGGTCCTCCGGCGGCTGAGGACAGCGTGGGACGGCCGCCGCGCGAGGCTTCGTCGCGTTCGAGGCCCGCGAGGATCTCCTGCGCGCGCGTCACGACCGTGGCTGGCAGCCCCGCGAGTCGCGCGACCTGGATGCCGTAGCTGCGATCCGAACGGCCGCTCACGATCTTGCGGAGGAAGATGATCTGATCCTTCCACTCGCGAGCCGAGACATGCGCGTTGACAACACCGGGAAGCGAGTCGGCCAGATCAGTGAGCTCGTGATAGTGGGTGGCGAATAGCGTCTTCGGCCGCGCACGCGTATTGGTCGCGAGGTGCTCGGCGACTGCCCACGCGATGCTGAGCCCGTCGAAGGTCGACGTCCCGCGCCCGATCTCGTCGAGCACGACCAGGCTCCGCGACGTCGCCGTGTGCAGGATGTTGGCGGTCTCCTGCATTTCGACCATGAACGTCGAGTGGCCGCGAGCGATGTTGTCCGACGCTCCGACCCTCGCGAAGATGCGATCGATGACGGGAAGCTTGGCCTGGCGTGCCGGGACGAACGAGCCGATCTGCGCCATGAGCGGAATCAGCGCCGTCTGACGCAGGTAGGTCGATTTGCCGCCCATGTTCGGCCCGGTCAGCACGACGAGCTGCCTGGTCGATCCGTTGAGATCGATGTCGTTGGGGACGAACTGATCGGCGAAGCGCTCGACGACCGGGTGACGTCCGTCAACCACGACGAACTCGTCGCCTTCGTGGAGATGCGGCTTGGTGTAGTTGGCGATCGCGGCGGTCTCGGCGAGACCGGCGAGGACGTCGAGCGTCGCGAGTGCGCGGGCGGTGTCCTGGACCCGGGCAGCTTCGGCTGCGACGCCTGACCGCAGCGCCTCGAAGATCTCGAGCTCCCGCGCCAGGATGCGTTCGTCCGCGCCGAGCACTTTCTCTTCGTATTCCTTCAGCGCCGGCGTCGTGAACCGCTCGCCGCCAGCGATTGTTTGTTTGCGCAGGTAGTCGCTCGGAACCAGATGCAGGTTCGACTTCGAGATCTCGATGTAATAGCCGAAGACTCGATTGAAGCGGACCTTGAGCGACGAGATGCCGGTCCGCGTGCGCTCCTGCTCCTCCATCTCGGCGATGACCTGCCGTCCCGATCGGCTGATGACCTTGAGCTCGTCGAGTGCTGGATCCACACCATCACGCGTGAACCCGCCTTCGCGGACGAGGGCCGGAGGTTCGTCGAGCAGCGTGCGCTCGATGAGCGCCCGCACGTCGGCGAGGTCGTCGAGCTCGGCCAGCAGACTTTGCATCAGCGGCGCCTGGCACTGGTCGAGCAGCAGCCTCAGACGAGGGACGGCATCCAGCGACTGGCGCAGCGACACGAGCTCGCGCGGTCCCGCTGTTCCAAGCGCGATGCGGCCGATCAGCCGCTCGAGATCGTGAACGCTCTTCAGCGTCTCGCGGAACTTGCCGCGTTCGGTGGAGCGGAACGCCAGTTCTTCGACCGCGTCGAGTCGATCGCGGATGCGTTCGAGCGCGCACAGCGGCCGGAGCAGCCATGCGCGCAGTAAACGTCCGCCCATCGATGTGATCGTCCGATCGATCTCATGCAGCAGCGATCCCTGCGAGCCGCCCTCGCTGCCGACGACGACTTCGAGATGCTTGAGCGTGATCGGGTCGATCGTCAGGCTGTCAGTGCTCGCGCGATAACTGATTGCACGCACGTGCGCGAGGTCCGCCTTCTGCGTGTCGCGCAGATAGCTGACAAGTGCGCCGGCGGCCTGGATCGCAGCCTGCCGGCCCTCCAGGCCGAAGCCTTCGAGGCCGTGCGTCTTGAGCTGATCGAGGAGCGCGCGCCGCGCGGCTTCGGGCTCGAAGCTCCACCCGTCGGCCGATGTCACTGCGGGCTCGACGCGGGTCAGCGCGACGATGCGCTCGACGATGGTTGGTTTCGGCTGATCTGCCGAGACGACAATCTCCCGAGGCCGCAGGACGGCCACTTCGTCGGCCAGCGCTTCGAGCCCGGCCGCGCCCTGGTATTCGGCCGCGCTGAACTCACCGGTCGAGAGGTCGATCAATGCCGCGCCGAACACCTCGTCCTTCGTGCCAGACGCGGTGATCGCCATCAGGAACGCCGGCTCGCGGGCCTCGAGATAGCTGCTGTCGGTGAGCGTTCCGGGTGAGACGACGCGAACGACTTCGCGGCGGACGAGCCCTTTGGCTTTCTTCGGGTCCTCGACCTGCTCGCAGATGGCGACACGAAACCCCTTCTTGACGAGCCGCGCGATGTAGCCGTCACCGGCATGGAAAGGCACGCCGCACATCGGGATGCCATTTCCGCCTGCGTCCTTCGAGCGGGAGGTCAGCGTCAGCTCCAGGGCGCGCGCCGCGACCAGCGCATCCTCGTAGAACATCTCGTAAAAATCGCCCATGCGGAAGAACACGATCGCGTCGCGGTACTGACGTTTGGCGTCGAGGTACTGCCGCATCGCGGGCGTGACGGTGGCGCTTGAAGACATGGACTCTCGACTCTGGGCTCTGGACTCTAGGCTATTGGGGTCCGGGTTCTGAAAGCCAGGAGCCCGAAGCCAAGAGCCGAGAGGCTATTATCCATCCATGGTCGTTCTCGCCCTCGATACCACCACACCGGCGGGCAGCTGTGCGCTCGCCGTCGATGGAATCGTGGTGCGGGAAGAGGCCAGCGACGTGTCGCTCCCGCCCGCGACGCGTCTGCCTCTCGACCTGATGACGCTGCTCGAGCACAGCGATGTCGCATTAGGTGCGGTCGACGTCTTCGCCGTCGCGACCGGGCCGGGTTCGTTCACCGGGCTTCGCATCGGCATCTCGACGATGCAGGGGCTGGCGTTTGCGGCGGGGAAGCCGTTGATCGGCGTGTCAGGACTCGACGCGCTCGCGCGCGTGGCGGATCGCGAGGCCGATGGCCGACGGATCGCGACGTGGATCGATGCATGGCGCGGTGAGGTGTACGCAGCGCTCTATCAGGCTGGACGCGAGATCGAGACACCGATCGTGGCGAAGCCGGAGTCGGTACTCGAGCGGTTAGCGCAGCAGGCAGCGCTGTTCATCGGCGATGGAGCGCGGACATATCGTGAGCCCATTCAACAGCGCATGAGCAGCGCGAGTGCGATCGCGGAGATCCCAACGCCGCTGCTCGCCGGGACGATCGCGACCATCGCGAGCGAGATTGCAGCCCAGGGCGTGTCGTCTCCGGCGCATGCGATCCGCCCGATCTATGTCCGGAGAACGGATGCCGAACTTGCCAGAGATGCGCGTGCCGTCTGATCGCACTCCGGCCTACTGGATCGAGCGGCTTGACGGCGATCACGACCTCGATGGCGTCCTCCTCGTCGAGTCTGAGTCGTTCACCAACCCCTGGACGAAGGAGATGTACGCCTGGGAACTGCAGAACCGCGCGGTGTGCCACATCTTCGTGGTTCGCACCTCCGAGCGGCCGGTCGTTGGTTTCTGCGCCTTCTGGCTGGTCGTCGACGAGATTCACATCAACAACGTCGCGGTGCTCCCGGCCATGCGAGGCCAGGGCATCGGCACCGCGCTGATGCAGCGTGTGCTCGACGAGGCGCGGCAGCTCGGTGCGCGGCGCGCAACGCTCGAGGTTCGTGCATCGAACGACGGAGCGCGACAACTGTATGAACGACTGGGGTTTTATGTGGCGGGAACGCGACGCAACTACTACACGAACCCGGTCGAGGATGCGCTCATCCTCTGGCGCGACGGCTAGGACAAGCCGTTGATGAAATTGAGCTTAGCGCTCCTGACTTTTCCGGATTGAGCGAGGACCGAGGCTATGTTACCGTGATGTCGACGTCTGTAACGTCGATGTCAACGTCCTTCTTCCTGAAAGGAGGGTGCGGCCTATGAGCGCAGCAGAAGCGCAGGAGGTAAAGAACCTCTTGCTGCGAAGCAACGATCACTATCGCCAGCTTTCGGATCGGCACCACGAGCTGGACGACCGGTTACACCAACTCACCGATCTCCCTTACCTCACCGCCTCAGAGCAAGTCGAAGAAGTCACCCTCAAGAAACGGAAACTAGCCCTCAAAGATCAGATGGAGCAGATGGCGCTCGAGTACGCCAAGTCCCACTTTAGAGCCTCCTGACCCTCGCCTGGGAGACCGGGTTTAGCTTCCGCTATGAATGAGCCGGAAACTAGACCCGGTTTCTGCTTCTGCCTCGTCCGGCAATAAGCTGGACACGACCTTATGCGATTCGACCCTGCTGGCTGGCCCTTCGTTCTCGGGGCCTTGGTGATCACTGTCCTCGTCTGGTTGCTGACGGGCCCCATCATCGGCGTGCCGTTGCTCCTGCTCTCCGGGTTCCTCCTGTTCTTTTTCCGGGACCCTGAACGCACCCACAACGAACCGCCGTCGGCCGTGATTTCACCCGCAGACGGCAAGGTCATGGTGGCGGGTGCGCCCACCGGCGAAGCCACACCGCCTGGACGCTGGCAACAAATCAGCATCTTCCTGTCGCCGATGAACGTGCACGTGAATCGCATCCCCGTCAGCGGGCGGGTGACGCGCGTGGAGTATCATCCGGGTCGATTCCTGCCCGCGTACAAGAGGGAATCCGGTGATCTGAACGAGCGCTCTGAGATCACCATCGATCACGGAGGCCAGCCGATCGTCGTCCGTCAGATCGTCGGCGTCCTCGCGCGGCGCGTCGTGTGCCGGACGCGGGAAGGTGCCGAGGTGAAGGCGGGTGAGCGCTTCGGGGTCATGAAGTTCGGCTCGCGGATGGACGTTTTTGTCCCGCTCGACGCCACGCTGCACGTCCGTGTCGGCGAAACGGTGGTCGGCGGGGTGACCGTGGTCGCCACGCTCACGTCGCCGCCATCAAGGGACGATAAGAGCTAGAGGGAGGCGAACGATGCGCGCAGAAGACGAGCATGGGCACCGTCGCACACTCTTGAGGTTGCGACCGCTGAAGTCGCGGGCCGTTCGAGCTCAGCGTTTCCGCCGTGGTGTCTACCTGCTGCCGAGCGCGTTCACCATGGCGAACATGTTCTGCGGCTACGCGTGCATCGTCCACGCGATGCGCGGGGAGCTCGCCACGGCTGCGCTCTTCATCGGCTTCGCATTCGTCCTCGATATGCTCGACGGACGCATCGCGCGCATGACCGGCACGACCAGTGACTTCGGCGTCGAGTTCGACTCGCTGGCCGATGTGATCTCGTTCGGTGTCGCCCCGGCCATCCTGTCGTTCAAGTGGGCACTCGAGCCACTCGGCCAGATCGGATGGGCCGCAGGATTTCTGTTCGTGTCCGCCGCAGCCGTGAGGCTGGCTCGCTTCAACATCCAGGCACCCACACAGGACAAGCGCTACTTCGTCGGGTTGCCGAGTCCCGCTGCCGCGTGCATACCGGCCGCGACGGTCTTCGCGTACCCGGCCGGGTTTCAGGGTTATTTCGAAGCGTGGCCCGTGCTGAGCATCATGATCGTGCCTGCGCTTCTGATGGTCAGCACGATTCGCTATCGAAGCTTCAAGTCGCTCGATCTTCAGGCACGCCGCAGCTATCCGGTGCTCTTCCTGCTGGCCCTCGGGCTTGCCGTGCTCGCCTCGTCGCCACGGTTCCTGCTGCTCGCGATGGCGTACACGTATCTCGCTTCTGCCTTCATCGGTCTCGCGTGGCACAGGCTTCGCCGTAAGCCACCACAGAAGGACGAGCCCGCAGACGGTCAGGATCTACGCGCGGAGAGCAGGTAGCGCGATCTCCACGGTCGTACCGCGATCGCGAACGCTCTGCACCGCGATCGTGCCGCCGCTCAACTCCACGTTCCGTTTGGCAATCGGCAGTCCGAGCCCCGTTCCGCTCGCTTTCGTCGAGAAGTAAGGCTCGAACGCGCGCGCGAGCGCTTCTTCATCCATTCCCACACCAGTGTCGGACACGCGAATGTGTACGCGATCGTTCTCTTCGCGTGCGGTTACAGCGAGGGTTCCCGGACCCGGCATCGCGTGCAGCGCGTTCTCGACGATATTGGTGAGCGAGCGCGCGATCAGGTTGCGATCGACGAACACTGGCGGGAGCGTCGAGGGAATCGTCACCTCGAGCTGAATCCGGCCATCGAGGCCGGCGCGGTACGGATCGATGATCTCGTGGAGCAGGGCAGCCACGTCCAATTCGGCGGGCTTGGCCGTGGGTGACGATGCGAAGCTCGAGAACTCCGAGGCGATCTGCCGAAGCAGCTTCACCTGCGTGAGGATTGTCGCGACGCAATCCTGCAGGACCGGGGTCAACGGCCCGCCCTTGTCGGCATGCACTCGCCGCAGATGCTCCGCATTGAGCTGGATCGGCGTCAGCGGGTTCTTGATCTCGTGCGCCACCTGGCGCGCCATCTCGGCCCAGGCCTCGAGGCGGTTGGTGCGTTCGAGCTCTCCGCGCTGACGCTGCAGATCGGCAGCCATGCTGTTGAACGCTTCGACCAGTCGCCTCAACTCGTCGGACGATGTCGCGGCGATACGAGCGTCGAGATCGCCGCGTGCGATTCGCTGCGTGGCGCGCGTCAGGCGATTCACGGGATCGGAAATGCGCTCGGCCATCGAATACCCGAGACCGGCACCGGCCAGGATGAAGAGGAGGGCTGCCAGCAGCGCGCGGCGGTCGAGTGTATCGAGCTGGTCGTCGATGTCGCGCTGTCGCGACGTCAGCGGGACCGTCAGGATGCCGAGTTGCCGCGCGGCGAGTGGTGTGGCCGCCACGAGGTATTCGAAGTCACCGATCCGTTCGCGTGTGACGGACGCGGCTTCGTTGCGCAGCGCCAGCGCGTGGTAGACATCAGCGTCCACGCGAGTCGGCAGCAGACCGGATGCGAAGAGATTTCGTTCGCTCGTGGCCAGCAGCCTCGCGCCGACGAACATGTTGACGTCCTGGTCGATGAGGCGGCTGACCCAGACCATCAGGTTGTCGTCGACTCCGAGGCCTAGTTGCTCGGCTCGCGGCGCCGCGAGATCAGCAACGACGCGTCCGGCCGCCGATGCCGTGCGTATCGCTTCCTGCTCGATGGTCGCCTCCATCTGTGCCGCGACGTAATTGCGCGTGACGAGCACGAGCGCCACGACCGGGACGAACACCGCGGCAACGAAGGCCAGAAAGAGCTTCCGATAGAAGCTCGCACGCAGTTCGCGCAGCAGGGCGGAGCCGCCAAGCTCGCGCCGGCTCAGCACCTTGAAGATCGCGTTCGCCGTAAGCAGCAGCACGTAGACGAGCGCGGCGAGCACCGTGACTTCAGCGAGGTTGACCAGGTGATCGAGCGCCGGAATCACCGGGAAGCCGAGCGCGTAGATGCCACCGCGATCGTTTAACAGGTAGACGTCGTAACGCTGCTGGCCGCGCGAAAGCTGCGCCCAGACTTCCGCGCGGGAATCTTCCACGCGCTCGAACACTTCATCCGGAAGCGGCCAGGCTATCGAGGCATCCGAGTAGAGCGGCGCGCGGCTCCATCCGTAGACGGCAAACTCCACGTCACGGCCCGTGAGCCCTTCGCCTTGCAGGCGATCCGGAGGCAGCAACAGCTCGACGTACGGGTTTCTCGACGAGATGAACGGGAGGTTCCCGTAGTCATCGGGAAGTGCGTGGACGACGATCGAGCCAAGCAGGGGCGCGTCCGGATCGTCCGAACAGAAGGCACGGCCCGCATGGAGGATGCGACGCTCTTCGGCGAAGAACGGTGCGACCTCCTCGTAGAGATCCCAATCGCAGGACCGTTCCTCGGACGTCGGTGGCGCCGTCAGATCTTCTGGCAGGTTGAAGGCGAACCGGCTCACAAGCTTGCCGTCAGGCCCGTAAAGTTCCACTGACGACGTGATGGGATAACTGGCAAGGGCAGTCGTCTGCCAGACCTGAAACGCCTGATCCGTTGTTACGCCGGTATCTCCAGCGCCGCGCGCGGTGACGAGATCGATGAGCTGAGGGAACGCATCGATCTGGCCGAGGCTCTGCTGCACCTGCATCTGAACGTTCTGGCGCAGATTGCGAACCTGGGGTGCGTAGGTGGTTTGGACGAACTCCTCTTTCGCGTCGCGCGCCAGTTGCACCACGGTCGGGTAGAACGAAAACGCCGGCGCGACGAGCGGCAGCACCAGCAGCGTGAGGCGGAACGCCTGTGAGCCGTGACGGTAACGGCCTGCCAACCGTTCAACAGCAAGCGCGAGCACCAGTGCTCCTGCGATCGCGGCCAGCAGCGGGAGCGAGCGAGCCATCGAGCCACTCGCCACCAGTTGCCAGGCGATGGACGGGATCGCCCATGCGCCGAGCGTCGCGATCCACATGGCCCAGTCGCGTCGCGGCAGACGCCATCGAACGAGTGCGCCCCGGATGACGACGACGGCGAGGCCGATGGCGGTTGCGTGGGCGAGCAGCAGCGCCACCTGCATCACGAGGCGCGATCCCTCCCACGGGTGCAGTGAGAAATGGAGCAGGTCGATGCTGGTATGCGTGACCGTATCGAGCAGCAGCGCGACATGGCCGAGGAGGATTGCTGCGATCAGGAACCCGGCAACGAACTGAGTGATCAGGAAGGGGAGCGGCGCGTCGCTGGCGGTACGACGATTCCGCCGCTCGTGCAGCCGGAACGATTCGATTGCGAACAGCAGCAGCGTCACGATTGCGAACGCCGCGCCCGCCGTCAGCAGGAAGTCGAATGGCGACGTCAGCAGCGGCGGCAACAAGGGTGAGGCGTACGGGACACCGGAGAACACGGCAGCGTCCGACCAATCGGCTGGTGAGGCCGCGCGCAGGATGATGCGAGCGGCCACGATCGCCGCACACGTCAGGATCAGCGCCGTGACATACGGCCGCATCGTTCGCGCGCGATTTCGCCAGTCGACGAGCGGGCCCGTAAGCAGCAGCACCGCGACGGCGAGCACCATGATCGCCACTGATTCGGTCGCCGCCTGCCAGCGGCTGCGCGTCGCTGCCAGATCGTCGGAATCGATTGTCGCGGTCAGCAGACGATTTCCGGCCGGGTCCTCGATCGCGAACGTCGTGGTGCCGTCGTCGGTCGGCTCGCCTTCGTAGCGGAGTTGCATCGAGACCTCCGCAAGCCACGTGGGAAAGCGGAAGGCATCCGTCTCCTGTCCCTGCAGTCCGCCGACGCGACGGCCCGTCGCATCCAGGCCAAGAGACACCGGACGCTCGACGGCGATCGTCGCAATTCGCGCCCCGTTGTCCATGACCGGGCGCACGTACATCAGGCGCAACCCCGAGGCACCTGGCGCGGCGAACCAGGCTTCATCGCCCTGCAAACGATCCGCAGGCAGATCGCTCGGCCGCCCCGCCCACGCCAGCGGTTCACTGTCGCCACCGTAGATCGTCAGCGCTGAATCGAAGGGCGCATCCTCGGAGACAATGGCAGCCGTGCTCGTGAGGAGCCGCCTGACTGCGCCGGTGTCACCTTCGAGGGCGGCCCGTATCGTGGGGAGGTCGCTCGTCTGCACGGCCATGGCGCGCAGCCGGCGCGCCATGCGATCGAAAGCCGAGCGCACCTCGGTCTCGACCCGCATCCGCATCCCGGCATCGTCGACGCCGAGCGCGACACGCTGCACGATCCTTCCGGTCGCCAGCACCAGAAGCGCACACACGACGCCACCGATCGCAATGCGCAGCAGCCGGCGCCAGAACATGACCAACATTGTAGATTTCGCGATTGTTGATCAGGGATTAGTTTGTGATCGGTGACTATCGATTGGTGATTGGTTAGGAGTTGGGCCTTTTGGGAGTTGGGAGTTGATCAGGATTACCATTGATCCACCCCCGTGGCCTTCCCCCTCACGCTCAAAGACGTTCTGAAACGTGGTGCGCTGGTGGCGGCAGCCAACTGGCCGGTGGCCATCGTGCAGGCGACCGCGGACTCCTTGTTCAAGCTGCTGATCGCGGCGCCGCTCATTGGCGGCGTCTTCCTCGTGGCGCTGGTCGTTGGTGCCGAGCCGATTGAGTTGATGTCGCTCGAATGGCGTCAGCTTGCGACGACGATCGCGTCGACGCTGCTGGTGCGTCCGGCGGTGCTGGCGGCCTGGGTTGCGGCGCTGGCGGTCGTCCTCGTGGGTGGGTCGCTCTTCGTGTTCCTGGTGAAAGGGGGCACGGTCGGCGTGCTCGTCAGGGGAGAGCGCACTGCGGGTCCGATCGAACGCCCGCCTCTGATGCCTGAATCGTTTGGGCGTGCATCGGCGTTCTCGATCGACGCCTTCATCGAGTGCTCGCGTGGACTCTTTCCGCGGTACGCCCGTCTTGGCGTGGCGTTGATGGCGGTGTATCTGCTGTCGGGCAGCGTCTATTTCATGCTGCTCGCGCGGACGGCGTCGATCGGGTGGGGTCTCGCTGCGCTCCTGACGGCCGCATTCGTGGCGTGGATCACTGTCGTCAATCTGTTCTACCTGCTGACGCAGATCGTGGTTGCCGCTGACGAATGCTCGATCGTGATCGCAGCAGCGCGCGTGTCCGTTTTTCTTCGACGGCAGACGCGCGAGGTTGGTGGCGTGTTCCTGATCATTCTTGGGCTCGTCGCCCTGGCGACCGGCGCCTCTGTTATCGCAACGGCGGCGCTCTGGCTGGTGGGCTTCGTGCCGTTCATCGGGCTCGCCGTTCTCCCGCTGCAACTGCTGGCGTGGGTGTTGCGCGGACTGGTCTTCCAGTTCATCGCGCTCGCGTCTGTTGGTGCCTACCTGAGGATCTATCGCACGGAGCCGGCCGAAACGGTCGTCCAGCACCCGCTGGCTCCCGCCAAAGTCTCATGACCGACTACACACGATTTCTGTCGCCGACTGGCCGCCAACTCACGGAGTCAGCCATTCGGCGGATGGGCACGGTTGTCGCGCGCACGGGCGACATGGTGTCGTTCGCACCAGGCTATCCCGATGCCTCGCTCTTCCCCTGGCAAGAGCTGCGCGACATCAGCGTGGGGCTGCTCGATGGACACGACGCGAACACGTTGCAGTACGGACCGACGCGCGGATACAAGCCGCTGCTCGAGACGGCGCTCGGCGTGCTCGAGAGCCGGGCGGTCAGGGCGACGCTCGAGCAGGTGATCGTGACGAGCGGGTCTCAGCAGGGCATCGATCTCATCGCTCGCGTCCTCGTCAGCCCCGGCGACGTCGTCCTCGTCGAACTGCCCACGTTCACCGGCGCGATTGCCGCGTTCAAGAACATGCAGGCGGACTTGAAAGGGATCAGGCTGGAAGAAGACGGTATCAGCCTCGAGGACCTCGACGAGGTGTGGCAGCGGGAGACGGGCGCCGGGAAAAGCGTGAAGCTGCTGTACCTGGTTCCGAACTTTCAGAACCCTACCGGTTCGCTCCTCGGCCTCGCCAAGCGTCAACGGGTTCTCGAATGGGCCGAACGGCGCGACGTGTTGATCGTCGAAGACGATCCCTACGGCTTGCTGTATTTCGAGGATGTCGCGACCGAAGCCGAGACAAGACCGATCAGCGCCGACGATTCCAGTGGGCGCGTCCTGTATCTGAGCACGGTGTCGAAGATGCTGGCGCCCGGTTTCCGCGTTGGATGGATGAAAGCGCCGGAGTCCTTGATCGAGCGCTTCGACACCGCGAAACAGTCAACCGACCTGACGTCAGGGATCCTGGATCAGCACATCGTGCACGAAGCGTTGCGCCGTGGTGTGGCCGAACGGCTTGCGCCGCGCCTGCGCGACCTCTATCGACACAAGCGCGACGTGATGGCGACGTCGCTTGGCGCGAGGCTCGGATCGCGCCTCACGTGGCCAACGCCGAAGGGCGGGTTCTTCCTCTGGGCCACGTTGCCGGACGGGTATACCGATACGGATTTGCTCGAGCGCGCGCTGCAACACGGGGTGATCTTCGTCATCGGCAGCGCGTTCCACGTCGATGGCTCAGGCCACAACACGATCAGGCTGTCGTTCTCCGCCCCATCGCCAGAACGGATCGAAGAGGGCGCGAAGCGCCTGGCGGAAGCCTTCGGCTGAGCGAACGCCCAACTTCGAATCAGATCACTTGCTTTGAGAACTGGAAGTTGGAGGGTGCGAGGTCGGGAGTGAAAGCGGCTCTCGATTCAGAGGCCGTCCCGGCAACGTCAGAAGCGGCGTGAGAGGCTGCTCGCGAAACATCATCCGCGTCGGCCGCAGACCAATCGCGCGCCCGTCGCGCGTGATGACGATCAGCGCCACACGAAACGGACGTGGCGTGGCGTCCACGAGTGGGATGCCCTGAACGTCCGCCGCCAATTCGAACTTATCGAGCGGCGCGCCAGTCGTCGCGTCGAATGCCGCCATCGCAGGGTTGTTCCCGCTAACCACAACGATCCCGCCGAAAGTTGACGGCGGCGCGATCGTTCGCGTCGCGAGGTCGCGCTTCCAGATCTGGTTGCCATTTCCGCGCCGCAGCGCACGGAGCAGATTGTCGAGCGCGGCGAAGTAGACGAAACGATCGTCTGCAGTGGCACCGACCACATCGCCGCCCGTACCGAAACGCCAGAGCAGACGACCCGTGCCGCTGTCGAGCGCATAGAGGTAGTTGTCTGTCGATCCGACGAACACACGGTCGCCGGCGACGACGGGAGCGCTCAACGTTCCGCCCAGTTCGCGCTCCCATGCGAGCTGTCCCTCACTCGACGTAAACCGGCTCACGCGATTTCCACTCGCGACGACGACGCCGGTCGCGTCGGCAGCCATCGAGGGAGACGCGGACGGAACAGGGATCGCTCGACGCCACGCTTCCGATCCATCCGAAAGCCGCATGGCGCGCAGTTGATCGGGCTTGAGAAGAACGACAACCGTGGTGCCTTGAAGAGCCGGCGCGACCATCAGCTCGGCATCAAGACTGACGCGCCACAGCCGATCGCCGCTGGCTGCTCGCAGCGCAAAGAGTTCGCTTGCGCTCGCGGCGTACAGAACACCGCCGCTGACCATCGGCGGCCAGGTGCTCATGAGCTCGACTGACCACTCGGTCGCGCCGGTCTCGCGATTGAGCGCGACGAGCTGACCCGACTGAAGCGGGACGTAGACCCGCTCCGCATCGAGCGTTCCCGCAGCCGACGCAGGCGAGGGCAACAACGCGCTCCAGGCTTCTTCCGCGGGGAGCAGTGGCGTGGGAAGAGGCTTGTTCGATGTCGTGCGCTGGGCCGCGCTTGCTTCAGGGCATAAGCCCAACCAGAAACCCAGAAATAACAATAAGAGGTACGTCGTGCGTGATTGAGCCACTATATGTTGTGGGATAATACCGCTTTCGTTGCTCTGCCGCGGTGCCCGCGTGAGCGGGTAACCGCAAGGCTCTCCATCGTGTCGCACCAGACCATTCTCGTTCTCGACTTCGGTTCGCAGTACACGCAGCTCATCGCGCGGCGCTTGCGCGAGCTGTCGGTGTATTCCGAAATCGTCCCGTTCAACACGTCATTGTCCAAGCTGCGGGACAAGAATCCTGTTGGACTCATTCTCTCAGGTGGACCGAGCAGCGTCTCGGACGAGGGCGCACCGATGTGTGATGCGGGCCTCTTCGACCTGGGGATCCCGGTCCTGGGCATCTGCTACGGGATGCAGCTCATGACGCGCACGCTGGGTGGTGAAGTTCGCCGCTCGGGCAATCGCGAGTTCGGGCACGCGCACGTGCACGTCGCGCGCAACGGCGGATCGGGATCGCATCGCGAGCCGCGCCTGTTTCAGCAGGTCCCGAGTGAGTTCCGGGTGTGGGCGAGTCACGGCGACGATGTGGGGGCCGTGCCGCCGGGGTTTGCGGTGGCGGCGACGAGCACCACGGCGCCGATCGTGGCGATGGAAGCGCCCGAGCGCCAGTTGTATGCGCTGCTGTTCCACCCGGAAGTCGTGCACACCGAGCACGGCGTCGAGATCCTGCGCAACTTCGCCTACGGCGAATGCGGCTGCACCGGCGACTGGACGATCAGCTCCTTCATCGAGGAATCGACCGAGCGCATTCGTCAGCAGGTCGGGCCAGGGAAGGTCGTGTGCGGCTTGTCCGGCGGAGTGGACTCCACTGTCGCCGCGATGCTCATTCATCGCGCGATCGGCGATCGACTGACGTGCATCTTCGTCGACAACGGATTGCTCCGGCACGACGAAGCGAATCAGATCCAGAAACGATTTCGCGACAAGCTGAATCTCCCGCTCGACTTCGTCGATGCGACCGATCTGTTTCTGACCCGCCTGGCTGGAGTCACCGATCCGGAACAGAAGCGCAAGGTGATCGGTGGCACGTTCATCGACGTCTTCGAGAAACGTGCGAACGAACTGGGCGGCTTCGGGTTTCTCGGCCAGGGCACGCTCTATCCCGACGTGATCGAATCCGCATCCGTGCACGGGCCTGCCGTCGTGATCAAGAGTCACCACAACGTCGGCGGACTGCCCGAGCGCATGAACTTCAAGCTGGTCGAACCGCTTCGCGATCTGTTCAAGGACGAAGTCCGGCGCGTGGGGCAGGACCTCGGGCTCGAACGTGAGTTCGTCGTGCGCCAGCCATTCCCGGGGCCCGGGCTGGCCGTCCGCCTCCTTGGCGAGATCACCCGGCCGCGTCTTGACTTGCTCCGCGCCGCCGATCGCATCGTGGCTGACGAAATCCGTCGCGCGGGATGGTACGAACGACTGTGGCAGAGTTTTGCCGTGCTGTTGCCGGTGCAGAGTGTCGGCGTGATGGGAGACACTCGCACCTACGAGTACACCGTCGCGATCCGCGCGGTTGAGAGCCTGGATGGCATGACCGCCGACTGGGCGCGTCTGCCGCACGATTTGCTGGCGGCGATTTCATCACGCATCGTGAACGAAGTCCGGGGGATCAATCGCGTGGTGTACGACATCTCATCGAAGCCACCCTCGACGATCGAGTGGGAGTAGTCAGGTGGGCTCGTAATGGCTGAATTCACCCACCTTCATCTCCACACCGAGTTCTCACTGCTCGACGGCGCGTGCCGCATCGACGAGCTGCTCGACGAAGCGGTGAAGCTGAAGATGCCGGCGCTCGCCGTGACCGAGCACGGCAACATGTTCTCGTCGGTGGTCTTTCACGATCACGCGCGCGAGCGAGGACTCAAGCCGATCCTCGGATGCGAGGTCTACGTCGCCCAGGGCAGCCGGTTCGAAAAGAGCGGGCCGCAGACCGAGACCAACCACCTGGTTCTCCTCGCCGAGACCAACGAGGGTTACAAGAACCTGATCAAGCTGGTGTCGTCCGGCTACACCGAAGGGTTCTATTACCGGCCGCGCATCGACAAGGAGCTGCTCGCGCAGCATTCGACGGGGCTGATCGGCCTGAGCAGCTGTCTCAAGGGCGAGGTCGCCAGCGCACTCAAAGTGGAGCAGGCGCGTCCGGCGCTCGAGGCCGCGGCGCGGTTGCGCGACATCCTCGGCAAGAACAATTTCTTCCTCGAGATGCAGTACCAGGGGATCGAGGAACAGAAGGTCGTCAATCGCGGCATCATTCCGCTGGCTCGCGAGCTCGAGTTGCCGCTCGTCGCGACCAACGACGTGCACTACCTGCGGCAGGGCGATTACCAGCCGCACGACATCCTGCTCTGCATCGGCACCGGGAAGACCGTCAACGACGCGCAGCGCCTGCGCTACACCGGCGATCAGTTCTTCCTGAAGACGCCGGACCAGATGGCGGCGGTCTTCAAGGACCATCTCGACGCGCTTCGCAACACGATGCTCATCGCGGAGCGCTGCAACGTCACGATCCCCAAGGGACAGAATCACCTGCCGTCGTTTGGCGTCCCCGAAGGATTTACGCTCGATGCCTACTTCGAGCACGTGGCGCGTGAAGGCTTCGCGCAGCGGATGTCGCGCCTGCAGCAACTCGCCTCGTCCGGACGCCTTCGTCAGTCGGTTGAGGAGTACGCCCGTCGTCTCGAGTACGAGATCGAGATGATCCACAAGATGGGGTACGCCGGGTACTTCCTCATCGTGTGGGACTTCATCCGGTATGCGCGTGAGGAAGGCATCCCGGTCGGGCCAGGACGAGGATCGGCGGCCGGTTCGCTTGTGGCGTGGTGCATGCGCATCACGGACGTCGATCCGCTCGAGTTCGATCTCATCTTCGAGCGCTTCCTGAATCCCGAGCGCGTGTCGCTGCCCGATATCGACGTCGACTTCTGCGAGCGGCGGCGCGGGGAAGTGATCGACTACGTCACGCGGAAGTACGGCCGCGAGAACGTCGCGCAGATCATCACCTTCGGGACGATGAAGGCGAAGGCCGTGGTGCGGGACGTCGGTCGCGCCCTCGACATGGCGTACGCGGACGTCGATCGGATCGCGAAGCAGATCCCGCCGGCGCTCGACATGACGCTCGAGAAGGCGCTTGCGGAGAACCCGATCCTCAAGGACATGGTGGCGAAGGACCCCAAGGTCAAGGAGGTCATCGACATCGGCAAGCGTCTCGAGGGCATGTCGCGGCACGCGTCGGTGCACGCCGCTGGAGTCGTGATCGCGCCGGGTCCCATCACAGACTATGCGCCGCTCTACAAGGGGGCGCGGGACGAAATCACGACGCAGTGGAACATGAAAGAGGTCGAGCGCATCGGCCTCCTGAAGATGGACTTCCTCGGGCTGAGCACGCTGACGCTCATCCAGGACTGCCTCGCCGAGATCAAGCGCACCGAAGGGATCGCGATCGATATCGATGCCATCCCGCTCGACGATCCGAAGACCTACAAGGTATTCGGCGAAGGTGCCGCATTCGGGATCTTCCAGTTTGAAAGCTCGGGGATGCGCGAGCTTCTGCGCAAAGCCAAGCCCGAGCGACTCGACGACCTGATCGCGCTGAACGCGTTGTATCGCCCCGGTCCGCTCAAGTCGGGCATGGTGGACGACTGGGTGGCGCGCAAGCAGGGCAGGACAGAGGTCAAGTACGAGTTGCCGCAGCTCGAGTCGATTCTCTCGGATACCTACGGCGTCATCGCCTACCAGGAACAGGTGATGCGCATCGCGCAGGTGCTGGCCGGTTTCTCGCTCGGGCAAGCGGACGTGCTTCGCAAGGCCATGGGCAAGAAGGACCCGAAGGTCATGGCGAAGCAGCGCGAGGCCTTCATGGAAGGATCGCGCGCCAAGGGGATCAACGAGAAGAAGGCAAACAAGATCTTCGAGCTGATGGAGTACTTCGCCGGGTACGGCTTCAACAAGTCGCACTCGACGGCCTACGCGTTCCTCGCGTATCAGACCGCCTATCTCAAGGCGAACTACCCGTGGCATTTTGCCGCGGCGCTGCTGACGATCGAAGCGCAGAACACCGACAAGCTCGCGATGTACCTGGCCGAGAGCAAGGATCGCGGCATCCCGGTGCTCCCTCCCGACATCAACGAGAGCCAGTTGCACTTCTCGGTGGACAAGGGGAAGGGCGTTCGATTCGGGCTCACGGCAATCAAGGGATTGGGCGAAGGCGCGATCAACGCCATCCTCGAGTCGCGCGCGAAGCTCGGCGGAAAGATCCCTTCGTTGCACGCGCTGTGCGAAGAGCTCGACCTTCGACTCGCGAACAAGCGCGTCTTTGAGGCGCTCGTGAAGGCCGGCGCGTGCGACTCACTCGTGACCGCGGACAAGGGAGCGCCTGCGTCTCTGAACGTGATCCGGGCCCGGCTCTTCGCGGCAATCGACGGCGCATGCGAGCACGGCAACCGGCTTCAGCGGAACAAGGACCTCGGGCAAGTCGATCTCTTCGGTGGTGGCGACGCTGAGAACTCCGGACCGACGATCGTCCCGTTACCCGACGCCACGCCATGGTCGGAGATCGAGCAACTCACGTACGAAAAGGAGACGCTCGGCCTCTACTGGACGGGGCATCCCATCGATCGCTACGCGGACGACCTGCGTGAGTACGGGGCAAAAACCACCGCCGATCTCGTTCCCAAGCGGGAAGCGGCCGTGGCCGCCATCGTTGCTGACGACAGCGAAGAGGCGCCCGGCGACGCGGTCGCAGTGCGGCCCGATGCCGGGAGCACCCCTGCGAACGCCAACGGGAACGGCCATGGCAACGGAAGCGGCCGCACGTCGGAGGACATCTCGATCGGCGGAATCATCTCGGGGTTGCGCCCGCTGAAGACGCGCAAGGGCGATCGCATGTGTGTCTTCACGCTCGACGATGCCGCGGGCAGCATCGAGGTGGTGGTCTTCCCTGAAACCTTCAAGCAGAGCGGCCACTACGCGGAGAACGGTCGCAGCGTGCTCGTGCACGGGCGTTTCGAGCGCGACGACGATTCGGTTCGGATCCTCGCGACGGAGATCGTCCAGATCGAGATGGTGCGGGAGCGGCTCGCCAGGTCGGTGGCCATCCGTCTGTCGATGCCGCCGCACGGACGAGCCACCTTCGAGCGCCTCCTGGAATTGCTGGCCCAGCACAAAGGCGATCGCAAGGTCGCGTTCGTCATCCTCGAGCAGGATCGGCATCTTCGAGTGACGGCCGATGTCAGCGGCCTGCGTGTTCGCCCGTCAGAGCGTCTGGTCTCAGAAGTCGAGAAGATCTGTGGCAGCGGATCGGTCAGCCTCAGGTGAGCTGGGGTGACCTGCCCTGTCACGGTGAAGTGCGAGAGTTAGCGTAGGAGCCTGGATGCCGCCCGATACACTCGAGTTCGAAGAGCCGATCGCCGTCCTGCTGAAGGAGATCGAGGCGCTCTCGATGCTCCCGCAGACGCCGGAGCGCCAGCGCTCGATCGACAGCTTGTACTCGCGGGTCGATTCGATTCGCGTCGAGATCTACAAGACCTTGACGCCGTGGCAGCGCGTGCTGGTGGCGCGTCACCCGAACCGGCCGACGGTGCTCGACTACGTCAGCCGGTTGTTCACCGAGTTCGTCGAGATCAGCGGTGACCGCCGCTTCTCCGACGACCACGCGATCGTCACGGGCTACGCACTCTACAAGGACGAACCGGTGCTCGTCGTCGGCCACCATAAGGGTGGCGGCGACACGAAGCAGAAGATCTATCGCAACTTCGGCTACGCGAGGCCCGAGGGGTATCGCAAGGCACTCCGCGCGATGAAGCTCGCGGAGAAATACCAGCGCCCGGTCATCGCGTTTATCGACACGCCGGCGGCGTATCCAGGGATCGAATCAGAGGAACGAGGCATCTCTGAAGCGATTGCGGTCAATCTCCGGGAGATGGCCGCGCTCGACACACCGATCATCGTGATCGTTCACGGCGAGGGTGGCAGCGGCGGCGCACTTGGCCTCGCGGTCGGTGATCGCATCCTGATGCACGAGTTCGCGATCTACAGCGTGATCCCTCCCGAGGGGTGCGCAGCGATTCTCTGGCGCGATGCCGGCCGGAAAGTCGAGGCGGCCGAGGCGCTCAAGCTCACAGCGCCAGATCTCCTGCGACTCGGCCTGGTGGACGAGATCGTCTCCGAGCCTCCAGGCGGCTCCCACACGAATCCCGACGTCGCCGCAACGCTGCTCGACACCGCGCTGTGGCGCACACTCTCTGAGGTCACGCGGATGGAATCATCCGCGCGCCTCGAGGCTCGCTACCAGAAGTGGCGAAAGATGGGGAACGTGGGGATCGCGGAGTGATTCAGCGGCTCTGGCAGCCCCTTCAGTGCGATGACGCGAAAGTAGACGCGCTCGTCCAGGAATTGGGAGTCGCTCCCGTTACTGCGCGGCTCCTGTGCATTCGCGGCATCTCGGATCTCGATCAGGCTCGCCGCTTCCTGAATCCATCGTTAGACGACCTGCTGGATCCGTTCCTGCTGACCGACATGTCGGTCGCCGTGGATCGCATCCTCGGCGCGATCGCCAGAGGCGAGCGAATCGCCATCCATGGCGACTACGACGTCGACGGCGTGACGTCCACGGTGATTCTCCGTCGTGCGCTCGAACTGCTCGGCGCCGATGTCATCCACTTCATCCCCGAACGTCTGAGGGATGGTTACGGATTGCAGCCAGCCTCGCTCGATCGCCTCGCAGCCGAGAAGGTCCACCTGGTCATCTCGGTTGACTGCGGCATCCGGGGTGTCGAGGCCGCCCTCCACGCGCGCACGCTCGGCCTCGATCTGATCATCACGGATCACCACGAGCCTGATACGGAGCTTCCGAGCGCAGTCGCCGTCATCAACCCGAAACGGCACGACTGCGGGTATCCGGATAAGAACCTTGCCGGCGTTGGCGTCGCGCTCAAGCTCGTTCAGGCGTTGTGCGCGCGCTCAGGTCGCAGTCACTGGATTCCAGCCTTCGTGAAGGTCGCTGCGATCGGCACGCTCGCCGACGTCGTACCGCTGATCGGGGAGAACCGCGTCATCGCCAAGCTCGGCCTGAGCATGCTCTCCAAGGGGCCGCACAAGATCGGTTTGCGCGCGCTGCTCGAGGTGTGCGGGCTGACGGGGAAGGAAATCGACAGCTATCACATCGGCTTCGTCCTCGCGCCGCGCGTCAATGCCGCAGGCCGCATGAGCACACCCGACATCGCCGCTCGACTGCTCCTCGCATCTGACGATGGCATGGCGGACGAAGCACGCCAGCTGGCGGAGCAGCTCAACACGGAGAACCTCAGGCGCCAGGAGGAAGAAGCCGGCATCGTCGCCCAGGCGAAGAAGCTGGTGGAGACGGATCTCGAAGTCGGATCGCGTCCGGTCATCGTGGTCTCGGGCGAGGGATGGCATCGCGGCGTCATCGGCATCGTCGCCTCGAAGCTGGTCGATGCGTTTCATCGCCCGGCGATCGTGATCTCGACCGACGGCGACGTCGCTCACGGGTCGTGCCGAAGTATTCCGTCGTTCAACATGCTGGGGGCGCTTGAATCGTGCGGCGACGCGATGATCAAGTTCGGCGGCCACAAGCAGGCCGCCGGTCTGACGATCGAGTCGTCCAGGATCCGTGAGCTTCGGTCGCGGGTGAACGACCACGCCGAGGAGCTCTTGCAGCCCGACGATCTGCGTCCTCGAATCTGGATCGACGGCGCCCTGGCGTTCAAAGGGATCAACGAACAGGTGACGTCGGAGATGACGACGCTCGCGCCGTTTGGTGCGGGCAACCCCAGACCCGTCTTCCGCGCGAGCCGTGTCGAGGTCATCGACGGCCCCCGCCGCATCAAGGACCGCCACCTCAAGATGGCGTTCAAGCAGGACGGACGCGTCCTGCGGGGCGTCGCGTGGCGCGCCATCGAGCGAGAAACCTTCGTGACCGAGCATCGCTCGGCCATAGACCTCGCGTTCTCCCTCGATCAGGACACCTGGAACGGCGAGCGCTACCTGCAACTCTCCGTCGCCGACTTCAAGGAACCCGACAGCTAACGGGTGCTATCCTGTACCAACTGAATGACTTCTTGGCAGAAGCGCCTGCGCGTCGGCTTGGCGGTCTTCGGCATCCTGTTTGCCGGGCTCGTCTATCGCTCCATCGGTGAGCGCCGGGTCCCCGGACCCGTGAAACCGGCCGAGCGAACGGATCCCAAGGCAGAAGTCGAGACGACGAATGCCGAGATGCAACAGGTGCGTGGCACCGAACGGGAGTTCGAAATCCAATCCGAACGCACGCTGACCTACGCGGACCGATCGACCAAGCACGTCAACGTGGTCATCAACGTTCACAGAGAGTCACGGGATTACGTCATCACCGCGCAGGAAGCGACGGCCGGGCCAAACGAAGTGGAACTGAAGCTCTCGGGGGCGGTCAAGATCGCGGTCAGCGATGGCTTCGAGATGAAGACCGAGAGCGCCACCTTCAATCAGAACGACAGCATCGCGCGTGCACCGGGCGCGGTGACGTTCAAGAAGGGGCACATGTCGGGCTCGGGGTCGAACGCGGTCTACAACCAGAAGGACGATGTGCTGAACATCGCCGAGAGCGCGAAGATCGTCGTCATCGAGGACAACGGCAAGACCTCGTTCGATGGCAGCGCGGGGAGCGCGGTGCTCGACCGCACGCAGGACGTCCTCTTCCTCGAATCGAAAGTGCACGTCCTGCGCGACACGCAGATCATCGACGCAGACAAGGTCATGGCCAGGTTGTCGCCGATGGAAGACATCATCACGGGCCTCGAGCTTCGCGGCAGCGCGAATGTGAAGGGCGGCAACGGGCCACTCGATTCGATGAACGCCGATGCCATCGATCTCACGTACTCGGAAGATGGCACCAAGCTGGAACGGGCGCTGCTGAATGGGAAAGCCAGTTTCAGCACAGCAGCCGACGAGCATGCCTCGTCGCGCCGCATGGCCGGAGGCGTGCTCGAGGTGACGACAGCGACGGACGGCACGGTGTCGAACGTCGTCGGCAAGGATGGCGTGCAGCTCGACATGCCAGCGGTAGATAACGGACCGCCACGGACGATTCGCGCCCAAACGCTCGACGCGACTGGCGAGCCAGGCAAAGGACTCACTGCGGTTCGTTTCCGGGACGACGTCATCTTTCAGGAAGACAACAAGACGAACAAGTCCACTCGTGAGGTTCGCGCGCAATCATTGAACGCGTCGCTCGAGGGTGACGGATTGCGCAATGCGTTCTTCAGCGGGGGAGTGTCCTTCAAGGAGAAGGGGTTCGAGGCCGGCGCCGCAGCGGCGCGCTATCAGCCCGGCATGGGCCTCCTGAACCTCTCAGGTACGGGCGGCACACGGCCTTTCGTCACCGATGATCAGATTCACGTCGATGCGCGGGAGATCGACGTCACGCTCGAAGGCCACGGGATGGAAGCGCGCGGCAACGTCCGCACCACTCTGAGCGGCAAGTCCTCGACCGCGAAGGATAGCGACGGTGGAAAGCTGCCAGGCCTGTTGAAGGAGGGGCAAGCGGCGAGCGTCAACGCCGAAGAACTCGATTACAAGGGCGGCAACGGCCGCGCGGAGTATACCGGCATGGCGACCCTCGTCCAGGGCGACACTGCGATCCGCGGCGACCGCATCGTGCTCGACCAGCAGAAGGGCGACCTCGTCGCGTCAGGGTCGGCGCGATCGACACTGATGCTGGATAAGGGGCGCACGGACGGTCGCGCCAACGAGATCCGCTACGACGAAGCTGCACGAACTGTGACCTACAGTGCCGGCGCTGTTGCACCGACAAGCGGACAGGGGCCTACTGCGCCAACAGTGCCGCTTGCCCAGGTGAGCGGCCCCGACGGCGACTTGCGCGCCGAGCGCATTGAGATCGTCCTCGCGCGCGAAGAGAACGGCGTCGATCGCCTGGAGGCCTATAACCGCGTCACCATAGTCGTGGGTGCCCGGACGGCAACCGGCAGCCGCCTGACGTATCACGCCCGCGAAGAGCGGTATGTCATCTCGAGCACCGGAGTCACGCCGGTATCGATTCGCGAGTCGTGCAGCGAAACGACCGGCCGAACGCTGACCTTCTTCAAGTCGAGCGACAGGATCATCGTCGACGGCAACGAGACACGTCGAACCGAGACCAAGCCGTGCAAACCACAGCCAGTGTCGAATCAGCCACAGCCATCGCCGACCGCGCGATGACCTCTACGCTGCAGACGAAAGAGCTGACCAAGTCGTATGGCGGCCGTACCGTCGTGCGCGGCGTCAGCATCGAAGTCGGCTCGGGGGAGATCGTCGGCCTGCTGGGACCGAACGGCGCGGGCAAGACGACGACGTTTTACATGACCGTCGGGTTGACCGGGCCAGACTCAGGGCGTGTGCTGCTCGACGGCGAAGATGTGACCGACGCGCCGATGTATGCGCGCGCGCGGAAGGGCATCGGATACCTGCCGCAGGAGCCCTCGATCTTCCGCGGGCTCTCGGTCGAGCAGAACATCATGGCAATTCTCGAAACGCTCCCGCTGGACGGAAAGGCCCGGCGCGAGCGGCTGAACGATTTGCTTGCGGAGCTCAATCTGACGCCGCTCAGGTCGGCCCCGGCACACACGTTGTCGGGCGGCGAACGCCGTCGCGCGGAGATCACCCGTGCGCTCGTGATGTCGCCGAGGTTCATCCTGCTGGATGAGCCGTTTGCCGGCATCGATCCCATCGCCGTCAGCGACATTCAGAACATCGTGTTCCACTTGAAAGAGCGCGGCATTGGCGTCCTGATCACGGACCATAACGTTCGTGAAACGCTGAGGATCACCGACCGTGCGTACATCGTTCACGACGGCGCGATTTTCCGCAGTGGAACACCGGAATCATTGGCCGCAGATGAGGATGTGCGCCGGATTTATCTGGGGACCGAGTTCCGGTTGGACTAAGATGGATTACGGGTTCGCTGGCTGATGGCCATCTCTCAGAAGTTACACACCAAGCTCGTTCAGAAGCTCATTCTGACGCCTTCGCTCCAGCAGGCAATCAAGCTGCTGCCGATGTCGACGCTCGAGTTGTCTGAGCTGCTGAACCAGGAGATGGTCGAGAATCCGATGCTGGAAGAGGTTCCTACCGAGGAGCTTCAGCCGGTCGAGGCGGCGCCTGAGAAGCAGGAGGAGAAGCCCTCCGAGAAGAAGACCGACTCGTGGGACGACCAGGACTACGAGTACTTCTTTGGCGACTACCTCGACGACGGGTATCGCCCGCGTACCCCGACAGAGGTCAAAGAGCTTCCTCCGATCGAGAACACGTTATCGACAGGGCAGTCGCTCTCCGATCACCTGCTCTGGCAGCTGTCGATGCAGACCGACGAGCCGCTGATCCGCGAGATCGGCGAGGCGATCATCGGCAACCTCGATGACGATGGCTACCTCGTGGCGACAGTGGAAGAACTCGCCGCGATGGGGCCGTGGCCGGTGGAGGAAGTCGAGCGGGCGCTCAAGCTGCTCCAGGGCTTCGATCCGATTGGCGTCTGCGCGCGCGACCTTCAGGAGTGCCTGCTCCTGCAGTTGCGGCATCTCGGGATGACCGGAACGCCGGCCGACCAGATCGTCACCGAGCACATGCGGCTCCTGCAGAACCACCAGGTGCCGGAGCTGGCGCGCAAGCTCGGGCTGACCATCGACGATCTCAAGCAACACATCGAGCTGATTCGTCACCTCGATCCGAAGCCTGGCAGCCGCTACAACCCGTCGCAGTCGCAGTACGTGATCCCCGACGTCTACATCGTGAAGATCGAGGATCAGTACGTCGCGGCGCTGAACGAAGAAGGGTTGCCGCAGCTGCGGATCAGTCCCGTCTATCGACGGCTGCTCGACAAGACCGCCTCAGAGAATACCGACGAGACGCGGGCGTACGTGAAGGACAAATTCCGGTCGGCACTTTGGCTGATCAAGTCGGTGGAGCAGCGTCAGAAGACGATCCACAAGGTCGCGACGAGCATCATCAACTTCCAGCGCGACTTCCTCGATCACGGCATCGAGTATCTGCGGCCGCTCGTTCTCCGGGACGTGGCCAACGATATCGGGATGCACGAATCGACGGTCAGCCGCGTGGTGACGAACAAATACATGCACACGCCGCAGGGCGTGTTCGAGATGAAGTACTTCTTCCATAGCGGCATTTCGAGCTCCTATGGCGAAGCGGTGTCTTCCGTCACGATCAAGCAGCGTATCCGGAAGATCATCGAGCAGGAAGATCCAAGGAAGCCGTTGAGCGATTCCAAGATCGTCAGCATCCTTCAACGTGAAGGGCTCGAGCTGGCGCGCCGCACGATTGCCAAGTATCGGGAAGAGCTCAAGATCCCCACATCCAACCAACGCAAGGTTCTGTACTGAGACTTCGGGGCGGTGGCCCTGAGCGGATTGCGGTCGCTATGCGTCTCGAACTGACAGGACGACACCTCGCTATTACCCCGGCCATGCGGTCGCTCGTCGAGAAGCGGCTCGAATACACGCTCAAGCGTCTGAACGATCATGCCGTCTCAGCGCACGTCGTGCTGACCCGCGAGCGTTCACGGATTCATGCTGAAGTGACGCTGCATGCGCGGCGCGAGCGGTTCCTGCACGCTGAAGCCACCGGCCAGAACGTCGAGTTGGCGATTAACGCCGCTGCCGACAAGGTGGATCACCAGGCGCAGAAGCTGAAGGGAAAGCGCGACGGGCGTAAGCGAGGGCCGTCGGCGGTCAAGGCGGGGGCAGCGGCTCCAGAGGCGGCGACGACCGCACCACGATCGGCCTCGCGACCGCGCCGGCGCATCATTCGTGCGAGGCAGTACGCGGTGAAGCCGATGTCGGTCGAAGACGCGGCTGTCGAAATCGACGATGCCGCAGATGGATTGATCGTGTTTCGAAATTCAGCCACCGATACCGTCACGGTCCTGTTTCGCAGGGCTGACGGCAACCTTGGTTTGATCGAGCCGGAGGCGTAGGGCGGTCTCGCGATGGCGGAGCCCGTGTTGACGGTTGCGGGCCTGGTCGAGAGAGGCTCAGGTGCAGCGAGTCTTGCGCTCGAGCTGCTCGGCGGGCGGGCCGGCCTCGATCGCCGTATCGGCAGTCCTTACATCCAGAAGACAGGCCTGGCGCTCGCAGGATTTCATGAGTACCTGCGCCCGGGGCGGATCGTCGTATATGGCGAGAGCGAGGTGCGATATCTCGACAGCCTCTCGCACGATGCCCGCATGGATGTCCTGGACACGACCTTCGCGCACGACATTCCCTGTGTGTTGATCACCGGTGGCTGGGAGGCGCACGCCGATCTCCGATCCGCCTCGGATCGATACGAGGTGCCGCTGCTGCGCACGTCGGTCTCCACGCCCGTCGCCATTTCCCGCATCAGCGCGCTCCTCGACGATGCGCTGGCGGTGCGCGAGATCATTCACGGCGTGCTCATGGACGTGCTCGGCCTTGGTGTGCTGATCATCGGCGACAGCGGCATCGGGAAAAGCGAGTGCGCACTCGATCTCGTCGTGCGTGGTCATCGGCTGGTCGCGGATGATACGGTGCAGATCCGAAGACGTGGCGATTCGGTCGTTCTTGGCGCGTGCCCCGAGCCGACGCGGTACCACATGGAGCTGCGCGGCCTGGGCATCATCAACATCAGGGACCTGTTCGGCGTCGCGGCGACGCGTGCGTCCAAGCGAATCGAGCTCGTGGTGCAGCTCGAACGCTGGGACGAGCACCGCGAGTACGATCGCCTCGGTCTCGATGAGAACCACTACGAGCTGTTCGGTGTGCGGATGCCGCTGATCTGCATGCCCGTCGCTCCGGGCCGCAACCTGGCGACGCTGGTCGAAGTGGCGGCGCGGAATCAGTTGCTCCGATCGCGGGGGTTGAACGCTGCCAGGGATCTGGTGGAACGGCTGGAGCGTCAACTCCAGGAGGAGGAGACCGAACCGGACTCGGAAGAGGAGCCGCGGTCTGGAGAACCGAGATGAGCCCCGCTCGTTCCGTTCGGAAGAAGAAGCGGGCGCGCGCACCGAAGCGCGCCGCAACCCGATTCATGGTCGTGACCGGCCTGTCCGGGTCCGGCAAGACACACGCGATTCACGCGCTCGAGGACCTCGGGTACTTCTGCGTCGACAATCTTCCGACGCAGCTGATCCCGACCTTCGCCGAGCTCTGCACTCGTGGAGAAGCCCATCTCGAGCGCGTCGCAATCGTGGTGGACGTGCGCGAGCGCGGCTTCCTGACTCAGTTCCCGCCGGTCTTTCGCAAGCTTCGCAGCATTCCCGGCGTTGAAGCCAAGCTGATCTTCCTCGAGGCCAATCGCTCGGCACTGGTGCGCCGCTTCAGCGAGACGCGCAGGCCGCATCCACTTGCACCCGATCGATCGGTTGCGGAGGGCATCGACGAAGAGCGCAAGAAGATGCTCGCCATCCGCGGCATGGCCGACGTCATCGTCGATACCTCGAACCTGACGGTTCACGAACTGCGCGATGTGTTCGGGCGAATGACGCGAGACGAGAGCACGCGCACGGACATGGTCGTGAACCTCATGAGCTTCGGGTTCAAGCACGGCGCACCCACTGAGGCCGATCTCGTGTTCGACGTGCGTTGCCTGCCCAATCCGCATTTCGTCGATCGCCTGCGTCATCTGACCGGTCGCGACGCGAAAGTCGTGCGCTTCATGAAGCAGCACAAGGTCACGCAGGACTTCATCAATCGCCTGACGGAGTTCCTGACGTTCGCCCTTCCGCACTACGTGACCGAGGGCAAGAGTTACCTGACCGTTGCGATCGGATGTACCGGCGGACAACATCGATCGGTCATGATCGCCGAGGCGCTCAAGCGGTCGCTCGAGAAGACGCCGGGCGTCCGGCTGCGCGTCAAACACCGTGATGGCTAAGCGTGGAAGGGCCGCATGGCGATGATTGGCGTCGTGGTCGTCACCCACGGGCAGCTGGCGACGGAACTGGTCAACGCCGCCGAGATGATCGTCGGCGATCTGCCAGGTTTTGCGGCAGTATCTATCGGGTGGCACGAGGACACCGAAGACGCGCGCCACGAGATCGAGCAGGCAGTCGTGCGTGTGGACAAGGGCGCGGGCATCCTGATCCTGACGGACATGTTCGGCGGTACGCCATCGAACCTGGCGATGTCGTTCCTCGTGCAAGGCAAGGTGGAAGTCATCACGGGCGTGAACCTGCCGATGCTGATCAAGCTCGCGAATCAGCTGGAGCAGGGGGAGTTGTTGACCATCGCGCGCGACATACGGGAACAAGGGCGTAACGCGATCTGGGTGGCATCCGATCTCCTGCACGGAGAGAAGACATAGCGTGACCACGCGTTCAGTGACCGTCGTGAATCAGCTGGGGCTGCACGCCAGGGCCGCGGCGCGGTTCGTGCACCTCGCGACGCGATTCGAATCGCGGATCCGTGTTGGGCGCGATTCGAAGGTCATGGATGGAAAGAGCATCATGGGTATTCTGCTTTTGGCTGCATCCCGCGGCACGACGCTGACGGTGATCGCAGAAGGACCGGACGAGGCCAGCGCCGTCGAGGCCCTGGTCGCACTCGTCGCATCTGGATTTGGTGAGGAAACGTGGAACGCCTGAGCGGTATCGGCGTATCACCCGGGATCGCGGTCGGTCCCGCACTCGTCGCGATTCAGCGCACACAAGTGCTGCGGTTCCCGGTCGGTCCCGACGGTGTCGCGCGCGAGCTGTCGGCGCTGGAGCGCGCCCGCCAGCGATCGCGTACACAGCTCGAGCAGATCCGGCGGCGGATCGCCACGGCACGCGGCGCCGATCTCGCAGCGATCTTCGACGCGCAACTGCTGATGCTCGACGATCCGATCCTCGTGGGGCGGGCGGCTGCGGTCGTGCGCAACGAGCGGGTCAACGCGGAGTGGGCCGTCCAGCGTGCGCTCGACGAAGCCGCCGCCGTCTTCGACGATGTGGACGATCCGTATCTGCACGAGCGGAAGGGCGACCTGCACGACGTCGCCGGACGACTGCGCATGAACCTGCGTGACGAGAAGGGCGGTGCCCGCGACCGCCTGCAGGATCTCGACGCCCCGTGTGTGCTCATCGCCGACGAGCTGACGCCGTCGGTCGTCGCACAGCTCGATTGGACGCGCATCAAGGGGTTCGCGACCGACGCAGGAAGCCGCACGTATCACACCGCGATCCTCGCGCGCTCGCTGGGTGTGCCCGCCGTGGTTGGTCTGCACGACGTCAGCAGGCGTGTGCCTCCGGGTGCATCCGTCATCATCGACGGCGAGAGCGGGGAAGTCGTCATCGATCCAACGCCGGCGCTGTGGCAGGAGGCCGAGGGGCGCTCGTCGACACGCCGAATCACGGCGCTGACGCACGAAGAAGATGGACCGCTTCAGACGATCGACGGTGAACCCATCGTCCTGCACGCGAACATCGAGCGCTCGGACGATGTCCCGAGCGCGCTCGGCGCGGGCGCACAAGGGATCGGGTTGTATCGATCGGAGTTCATGCTCGTGGGCGGACCGCCCGACATGGCCGTCGAAGAGGAGCAGTACCACGTCTATCGCCAGCTGGTCGAGCGCATGGAAGGACGCCCGGTCACGATCCGGACGTTCGACGTTGACGAGCGTCAGCTCGCGCGACCGCTCGTTGACGCGGCGCTGGACGCGCGCTGGTTCCCGGAGCCACAGCGCAGCGGACACGCGGGACTGCGTGGTGTTCGCTTCGGTCTCGCACAACCACGCATCTTCAAGACGCAGTTACGTGCGCTGCTTCGTGCCGCGGCGCACGGTCCGCTGCGCATCATGTTCCCGTTCGTGTCGTCCGTGCAGGAAGTCCGCGACGCGAAGAGCCTGCTGCTCGAGGCTCGCGAAGAGCTCACGTCGCGCGGCGAGACCGTCCCCGACGTGCCGGTCGGGATCATGATCGAAGTCCCGTCGGCAGCGTTCACCGCGTCACTCCTCGCGAAGGAAGCGGACTTCTTCACGATCGGCACGAACGATCTCATTCAGTACACACTGGCCGTCGATCGCACCGACGATCGCGTGTCGAACCGATACGAGCCGCTGCACCCGGCTGTCCTGCGGCTGCTTCGTCAGGTCCGCCGAGCGGCGTCGCGCCAGGGCATTCCTGTGTCGGTCTGCGGTGAGATGGCATCCGATCCGCTGCTGCTGAAGCTGCTGATCGGTTGCGGGCTGCGGGAGTTCAGCATGACGCCGGGCGCGATTCCGATGGCGCGGCGCGTAGTGAAGGACACCAGCACGCGGCAGATGGTCCGTGTGGCGGCGCGCGTGCTGACGCTCGGAACGGTCGAAGAGATCGAGCGGTATCTCAACGACGAGGTCGCCAAGAACGAAGTTCGGAGCGAGGGCTAGCGAGTGGACAACATCGTCACGCGAGTCGACAAGCCGTGGGGCTACGAGCTTCACTGGGCGAAGACGGACAAGTACGTCGGGAAGATCCTGCACATCAATGCCGGGCACGCGCTCAGCCTGCAGTATCACAATCGCAAGGAGGAGACGATCTACCTCCACTCAGGCAAGCTGCTCTATGAGATCGACGTCGACGGCAAGTTGAAGAAGATCGAAATGAAGCCGGGCGACTCGATTCACGTGCTGCCGAAGACAATCCATCGCATGACGGCGATCGAAGACTGCGACGTGCTCGAGGCGTCGACACCCGAGCTCGATGACGTTGTGCGGCTGGAGGATCGGTACGGGAGAGAAGGGACTTAACTCCCAACGCCCAAGGGGCCAACTCCCAAATTCCCAACTCCCAGACTTCCGTTGGAAGTCGGGAGTTGGTCGTCCGAAAGCCGTTGGGAGTTGACGATCCTTAGAACGGAATATCGTCGTCGGTAATCGGTTCCATCGGCGGTTCGTCCACGCCGCCTGGTGCCTGACCGCCACCGCGATCCATCCCGCCGCCGCGGCCTCCGCCTCCGCCGCCACCCAGCAGCGTCACGCGGTCTGCCTTGATCTCAGTGGTGTAGCGCTTGTTCCCGTCCTTGTCGTCCCACTGGCGCGTCTGCAGACGGCCCTCGACGTAAATCTGTTTGCCCTTGGTCAGGTATTCCTGCAGGCTCTCCGCGGTCTTGCCCCAGAGAACGATGCGGTGCCACTCGGTCTTCTCCTGACGCTGATTGCTCTTGTCGTTCCAGACCTCGGTGGTCGCCAGATTCAGCGTAGCGACGGCCGCGCCTCCTGGCGTATAGCGCAACTCCGCGTCGCGACCCAGGTTGCCGACGAGGATCACCTTGTTCACACTGCCCATGTCGCTTCCTTCCGGGCGGTCGCCCGCCCCTACGGCTGCAGTTGCTGCCGCCGTGCCCGCTTCACACGTCCGTCCGCCTTCGCGCTTCTCTCGCGCTTCGGGGAGACGGACAACTCAGTCCTGAAGTTTACGATCGGTGAGTGACAGCCCAGGTCACTTGGCAGGTGCTGCCGGCGTGGTCTTCAATCCGGCGAGCCGCTGTCTCGCCAACTGGGCGCCTTGACTGTCGGGGAATCGCTTGACGACTTCTTCCCACGTGGCTCGTGCCGCGTCGGCTCGTCCCATCTGCGATTCCACGAAGCCGCGGCGATAGTACGCCATGTCAACCTGGTCTCCGGTCGGGTACTTCTGGATCACCAGATTGTATGCGTCGATGGCTTCCGGCAGTCGATTCATGTTGCCGAGCGACTCACCGATGAAGAACTGCGCGTCGTCGGCGCGTTCGGCGGTAGGGAAGTTCTTGATCACCTGCTGGAAGCCGTTGATCGCAGAGGCGTACTGCGACGAGGTGTAGTCGCTGAACGCCGTATCGAACAACCGGTTCGGCGAGAGCCCTGCGGTCGAGGGGAGCGGCAGGTTCGGAGACGGCGACGGAGGACCGACGGGTGATGGGCCATCGGGTGCCGGCGCGAGTGGCGTCGGATTGTTCGGGTCGATCGGCGCCACTGAACCCTGCGACTGTGCGATGAGCGCCGGCAGCGACAGGAACGTCTGGCGCAGCGCGTCGATCTCATCCTTCAACGTGCGCAGTCGCGTGTCGGTGTCCTGCGTGCGCTCGCGAATGGTGCCGAGGTCGGAGCCGAGGTTCTTGACGAGCACTTCCTGATCGGCGAAGCGACGACGCTGGAATTCCTCGCTCGTGTCGAGTCGCGCGTTGACGGCCTTCAACGCGTCTGCCAGCTGCGTGATCGCGAGGCTGAGTTGCTGGTTCTGCTCCTGCAGCATGCGCAGCTCGGCGGCCAGTTGGAGATGTTCACGATTCTGTGCCGCGGCTGGCGTCGCGATGGCGGGAAGCAGTGCCAGGCACAGGGCCGCTATTGTGGTGATCTTCTGCATGCGACTTCCTCAGCGAGACGTGATCACAAAGTGACCGCGTCGATTCTGGGCCCAGGCGTCGTCGGTGTGGCCGGGATTGAATGGAAACTCTTTTCCATAGCTCACCGTGCGCACTCGGTCGGGTGAGATGCCCAACGACGTCAAGTATGTCTTGATTGCCGTTGCACGTCGTTCGCCAAGAGCGAGGTTGTATTCTGCCGTGCCGCGCTCGTCGCAGTGCCCCTCAACGGTCACGACCCACGTTGAATACTTTTTCAGGATCTCGGCATTTGCCGAGGCGGCGGTACGACCGACATCGTCGAGGTCGGCGCTGTCGAGCCCGAAGAACACCGGCTTGAGCGGTGAATCACGGTTCAGGTCGTCCAGCGAACGGTTGGCAACTGAGTCCTCGGCAAGCGGCTGCGGCGGTACCGGCAGCGCGTCGTCGACACGTGTCGGCGCCGGCGGGGGAGCGTTCGTGACAGCCGGTGGCTGAGTTGTAGCTCCGGGTGCCGGTGCAGGCTGGGGCGTAGCAGGTTTCCGCCGATTGCAGCCCGCCGCGCCGACTACCGCCACCAGCATCAACACAACGCCGATCTGCCTCGTTCTGCTCATGACTCTCCTCAAGAAGATTGCCTCACTCTCAGTTCGACCACGCGGGCATCTGGTTGTTACCCGTGCGCGTGATCTGTCTCAGGTCCTTGCCGTCGCGGCCGACCGTGAAGATCTGCGTGCCTCCGCTTCGCGTCGACGCGAATGCGAGATGCCGCCCGTTCGGGGCGAACGCGGGCCGTTCGTTCGAGCCTTCGCCGAAGGTGATCTGTCGCGACTGGCTGGATGCGACGTCATAGATCTTGATGTCGTATCCCGAACCCGTACGTCCTGCGTACGCGATCTCGTTGACAGACGTCGACCACGTGGGCTGATCGGCCCATGATTCGTTCATCGTGATCCGGCGCACGTTCGATCCATCGGCACCCATCAGATAGATCTGCGGCGTGCCCGTCCGGTCGGACACGAAGGCGATCTGCGCGCTGTTCGGCGACCACGTGGGTGTTCCGTCGCCTGCAGGGTGGTTGGTTAATCGACGCAGGTTCGAACCATCCACATTGATCACGTAGATCTCGGGATTGCCGTCTCTCCCCGACATGAATGCGATGCGAGTCCCGTCGGGTGAGAAGACCGGAACGTAGTTCGTGCCCACACCCTTCGTCGGGTTCTGCAACAGCCCCTGATAGATGAACGAGATCACGATGTCTGGCAGCGGGCGGAAGGTTGTATAGGCGATGGCGCGTCCGTCCGCTGACCAGGACGGCGTCAGATTGAGTTGCCGGCTGACGGTGATGCGTCGCTGATTCTCGCCGTCGTAATCTGCAACGTAGATCTCCTTCACTTCGCGCTTCTCGATAGTGTTGCTCAAGCTGTCGCGATTGCGATCGGACACAAACGCCAGCTTCGTCCGCGCGACACCGCGCAGCCCACGCTGCTGCTGATGGATTTCGTCCGCAATGGTGTGCGCGTATGCGCGCGGGTTGCTCGCGTTGAAGTACTCCTTGGCGAATACTGTCTGCCGCGAACGAACGTTCATCAACCGAATCTGCACCGTCGATTTGCCGCCCTGCTGCTGGACGGTGCCGAACACGACCGCGTCGGCGCCAAGCTCGCGCCATGCGGCGAACGGCACGTCTTCCGCGCGCCGGGCTGCCGGGACACTGGAGTACGTGTCGCGCGGGAGCATGTAGAACTCCTTCTCGAAGTTCAGGTCGTCCCACAACACTTGCGCGATCGTCTTGGCAGCTTCAGCACCCTCGGGAGAGAGCGCCACGAAGTCAGGCACGGCGAAGCGTGGAGGAGTGCCCGGGTCGCCGGTGATCACCAGCGCCACTTCGGATGGCTGTTGTGACGGCGCGGGTGCGGCAGGTTGTGGTTGTTGCGGCTGCTGCTGCGGAGCGGCGATGACGACCGCGGCCGCGGCGACTGCCGCGCACAGGCTCAAGCCTCCCAGTCGCCAGTTTCTCGAGTGCAGGAGCCGATTCTGGATTCGTGAGTAGTTATTCATGATCAACGGTGATAGTCGAATCGCATGTGAACCGTCAGCGTCGGATTCTGAAAGGCAGCGGGTAACGGTGGCAGTCGCGTGATCTGCGCAGCGCGGAGCGCGGAGTTGTCGAGCGCAATGAACCCGCTCGGGATCTCGACCTGTGCCCCCTGAATCGTGCCGTCGCGCGCAATCGTGAATTTCACGGTCGTCGATCCCACGACGCCCTGGTTCTGATCCCACGATCGCTGAATGGATGTTACGAGCTGCGCGAGGTAATCAGGACAGCAGAAGTTTGCGACGTCAAGTTGAACAGGACCGCCGACCCCACCTGCTGAACTCAAACCGAAGCCCTGTCCACGAATGACCGGCGTCTCAGCCCGCGCATTTCCTTCAGTCGGCTGTGCGCCTGTGTTGGTCTTTCTCGCATTCGCCTCAGGCGGGGCTGTCGTCGGCTTTGGCTGCGGACGCGGCTTGGCCTGAGGATCGGGCAACGTCATCTTCGGGGGCGTTGGCGCCGGAGGCGTGAGCACCGGCTTCGGCGGAGCATCCGGCGGCGCCTGCTCCTGAACTGCGCGCGCACCCGCTTGTGTGAGGCCACCCGTCTTCGGTCCGGGCGCACCACCGAGGCTGATTGTCATCACCGGCTCTCGCGGATCCTCGATGACTCGGCCTCCAGTCAACAGAAGCGCGGCGAGCAGCACGATGTGTCCAGCGGTCGACCACAGCCACATCGTCTGCAGTCCATCGGACTGCCGCGATCGCGCAACGATGATGTCGGTAACGGTCTCTGTCATGTGCGACTACTGCTTCGGCGCATCGGTGACGATGCCGACGTCTTTCACTCCCCCTGCCTTGAGCTCGTCGAAGACGTCCATCTGATGCTGCACGTTCAGCCGCCCGTCGATGCGCAGGAAGACCTGTTTGTCCGTGCGGGTGAGCATCATTTGACGCACGCGCTCGGGCAGCGCCTGGAGGCCGATCGATTCCTTTCCCAGGAATACTCGACGGTCTTTGCTGAATGACATCGGCACGTCGACGAAGATTCGTTCGCTTGCGAGATCGCTGGACCGCGATGCGACCGGCAGAGTGACCTCGACGCCCTTTTGCAACATGGGGGCCGCGACCATGAAAATGATGAGCAGCACCAGCATGACGTCGACGAGTGGGATCACATTGATCTCGGCGAGATTCGAACCCACCCGTCGCCCTCGTTGGTGGCGACCGCCTGCGTTGGGCGCCGATGCAATGACCTTAGGCATCAGGTGAAATTGCGCTCGGCGATATTCAGAAACTCGAGCGCGAAATCGTCCATGGCCGCGGAAAAATCTTTCACGCGGTGGACGAAGTGGTTGTAAAAGACCACTGCCGGGATTGCCGCGAACAGTCCCGCTGCGGTCGCGATCAACGCCTCGCTGATCCCGGGACCGACGACGGCCAGGTTCGTCGAGCCCGTCGCACCAATCCGCTGGAACGCCAGCGTGATTCCCACCACCGTTCCGAACAACCCGATGAAGGGCGCCACGCTTGCGGTCGTCGCAAGAAACGTGAGCCGCCGTTCGAGCTTCTGCACTTCAGAAGTCGCGGCACGGATGAGCGCGCGGTCCACAGCCTCGAGACTCTTCAGGATAGGACGGGGAGCACCGGTGCCTGGACTGCCCGGCTGTCCGGCGCCCGTTAACCGGAACTGGGCAGTGATCTCCGCATAGCCGGCCTGGAACACGCCGACGAGCGGGCTGGCGGGAAGTGACGGACAAATCGCCTGCACGTCCGAAAACTTCTGACTGCGACGAAATACGTCGAGGAACGTCGCGGTCTGACGCGCGACGGCTCGATAGGACAGTGTCTTGAAAAGAATGATCGCCCACGAGGCGATCGAAAACACGATCAGGATCGCGAGAACAATCTGGCTGAGTGGACTTGCGTCGGCCAGGATCTGCAGCATGCCTCCGCTCCCAGCGGGCGGGGCAGCGTCCTGCACCTGTAGTGCAAGCAGGGACGAGCCAAACGTATACACCGAAGCCTCCGGTCCATGATTGGGGATGCGCCGCTGGGACAGCGCAGACACCGCAGACTAGCATGCCGCCTGAGGGCTGTCAAACATATGATACGATGGAAGTTCCGTCTACATGCTACGCCTGCTTCGCATCCGCAACCTTGCTGTGATCGAGGCGGTCGAGGTCGAGCTCGAGCCGGGCTTCAACGTCCTCACGGGTGAGACCGGAGCGGGCAAGTCCATCCTCGTCGAGGCCGTCGGCCTCCTCCTCGGTGCACGGGCCTCCGCAGATCTGGTTCGGACCGGCGAGGTGCAGGCGACCATCGAAGCCATCTTCGAAGACGCAAACGACGGCGAAATCATCGTTCGCCGCGAAGTGACCAGCCAGGGTCGAAGCCGCTCGTACATCAACGGCACGCTCGCAACGGCTGGCGGTCTTCGCGAGCTCGCCGATCGGCTCGTCGAGCTGCACGGGCAGCACGAGCACCAGTCGCTGCTGGATCCGCTGTCTCACCTGCCACTCATCGACGAGTCGGCGCGACTCGACTCCTTACTCCCTCCGGTGGCCGACGCGTGGGCATCCATGCGGGCCCTGCGGGAGCAACGCGATCGCGCGCGCATGGATGGACGCGAGAAAGCCGCGCGCCTGGATCTGATCGCCTTTCAGCTGGGCGAGATCGAGAAAGCGGCGCTGAAGCCAGGTGAAGACGAGGAGCTGGCAACGGTCAAGCAGGTGTTGGCCAACGCCGAACGGATTCAGCGACTGTGTGAGGAGTCATACGCGGCCCTCTACGAAAGTGATCAGGCAGTCCTCGCAGGGCTGGCTCAGGTCTGGAAGCGGGTAAGCGAGCTGGCCGCGATCGAGCCGCAGTTTGCGACCCAGCTCGAGTCGCGTGACACCATCAAGTCTCAGCTCGAGGATCTGGCCTTCTTGTTGCGTCGCTACGGCGACGAGATCGACGCATCGCCCGCGCGCCTGCAACAGGTCGAAGATCGCCTGGCTTTGATCGAACGATTGAAGCGGAAGTACGGTCCAACCTTACAGGACGTGATTGCGAAAGGGACGTCGCTCGCGAGGGAGCGCGAATTGTTGACCCACTCGGAAGCGGCCGCCGAAGATCTCGATCGAACGCTCGCCGATGCGCGCCAGCGTTACCTCGACCTCTCGCACGAGCTGTCTCGCCGGCGGCGCGTCGCAGCGAAGTCGTTCAGCTCTCAGATCGAGGAGCATCTCGCGCAGTTGGCGATGGCACGAACGCGGTTCGACGTACGGTTCAACGGCGACGAGTCGGCGGAGGAGATGTGGACCGAGCGCGGGATCGACCACGCCGAGTTCTTCGTGTCGCCAAACGTCGGCGAGGATCTCCGTCCGCTGGCGCGCATCGTCTCCGGCGGCGAGCTGTCGCGGATGATGCTCGCGCTCAAGACGATGGCCGTGGCGGGTGGGGCGGGCAAGACTCTGATCTTCGATGAGGTGGACGCAGGCATTGGTGGGGAGGTCGCCGAAGTCGTGGGCGAGAAGCTGCAGCAGCTCGGACGTCGCTTCCAGGTGATCTGCATCACGCACCTTCCGCAGATCGCTTCGCGGGCGTCGACCCAGTATCACCTCGAGAAGTCGGTGCGAGGGCGACGGACGGTGACCACCGTTCAACGCCTGGATGCGGCCGGTCGTATTGATGAAATCAGCCGCATGATCGGCGGAAGGACAGTGACCGAGCCGGTTCGCGCCAGCGCAAGGCAGATGCTGGGCATAGAGGCGAAGGGTAAACAGAAGGCGAAAGGCGAAAGCGAAAGTCGCTAGGAATGGCCAGAAAGTACCTCATTGAGACGTTCGGTTGTCAGATGAACGTCCACGATTCGGAGCGCATGGCGGGGCTTCTCGACCAGGCGGGATACGAGCCTACGTCCGACGATGGCGATGCGGACGTCATCGTCATCAACACGTGCAGCGTTCGCGAGCACGCGGAGGAGAAGCTCTACACGCGCCTCGGAGAGCTCCGTGTGCTGCAGCAGGAGACCGGACGCGATCCGATCGTTGCGGTTGCCGGGTGCGTCGCGCAGCAGGAAGGCGAGTCGCTGCTCTCGAACACCAACGGGAAAGTCATCGACGTCGTGATGGGCACTCAGCGTCTCAAGATGCTGCCGGTCATGCTCGAGCGCGCTTCACAAGAGACGTTCCCGCTGGTCGATATCAGCCCGCTGGACGACGTGAGTTTTCCGCTGGGAATGGTGCGGCGGTCGGACGCGGTTCGCGCGTACGTGACCATCATCGAGGGATGCAACGACCATTGCGCCTTCTGCGTGGTGCCGTACACCAGGGGCCATGAGCGCATGCGCGCCAAGGCCGATATCCTCGCTGACGTTCGGGAGGCCGTGGCCTCAGGGCGGCGCGAGGTTCAACTCCTCGGACAGATCGTCAATCACTACTCGGCGCCCGACGATCCTGGCTGCGACTTCGCTCAGCTCCTCTACGAGGTGGACGCCGTTCCAGGAATCGAGCGAATCCGCTTCGCGAGTCCGCACCCGCGGCATACGGGCGAGCGCCTGATCGAGGCGGTGCGGGACCTTCCGCACGTCTGCAAACACTTCCACCTGCCCGTTCAATCGGGGTCGACGGATGTCCTCCGCGCGATGCGCCGGCGTCATACACGTGAGGAATATCTGGAGCTCGTTGCCCGGATTCGAGAGGCCATCCCCGGCGTCACACTGTCGACGGACATGATCGTGGGCTTCCCGGGTGAGACATCGAAGGACTTCGAGGACACGCTCTCGCTCACCGAGGCAGCCCAGTACCACAGCATGTTCTCGTTCAAGTACTCGCCGCGTCCGAACACGCTCGCATCGAAGCGCATGCCCGACGATGTGAGCGCCGAGGACAAGACGGCGCGCATCGTCGCGCTGCAGGAGCTGCAGCGGTCGATTCAAACGCGCCTTCACGAGCAGGCACTCGGAGCAGATGTCGATGTGCTCGTGGATTCAGCGAGCCGCCGGAAGGACCGGGAGCTCTCGGGGCGGACGTCTGGCAACACCGTAGTGAATTTCCCGATGCCGTCCGATACTTCACACAGCGACGCAGCGACCGACTGGATCGGCCGCACTGTCACCGTCCGCATCACCCGAGCGGGGCCGCATAGTCTGTCGGGTGAAGCCATATCCTGGGTAGCCCCAAGCATGGAGACACGGTCATGCTGATTGAAATGAGCATCAAGGGCCTGATGGTTGACCCGATGGCGGGTACGCCGATCGTCATCCTGAAGGACAAGCAGGGCGAGCGGGTGCTCCCGATCTGGGTGGGCGTGCCCGAGGCAAATGCCATCGCGCTGCAGATCGAGAACGTCTCCACGCCGCGGCCGATGACTCACGACCTGCTCCGGAACATCATCACGGACCTCGAGGGACGCGTCGATCGCGTGGTGGTCAGCGACCTCAAGGACAATACCTACTTCGCCATCATCCACCTCACCGTGCGGGGCGAGCGAGTGGCCGTTGATGCCCGTCCGAGCGACGCCATCGCCCTGGCGCTCCGGACGCGGTCACCCATCCTGGTGGAGGAGGCAGTCATCGAGAGCGCCAGGACGGCCGACTTCACCACGGAGCCCGCCGATAATGAGCGGCTTCAGAAGTGGCTGGAAAGCCTTGATCCTGAGGAACTTGGCAAATATAAGATGTAATTGTCGGCCGGCCGACAATTCCACTGGTTGACACAGTTCCGACCCCTCCCTACAATGGGCGCACCTCTTCCCGGAATTGCGCTCAGTGGTCAATTTTCTGACAACCGCCACTATTTGGTCCCAAGGGTGGCGCATGTCGACTCACGGCTTCGATGAGTCCCGCCTCGGGGCGGGCTATTAATGATCGTCGCCATCGCCAACCAGAAGGGTGGCGTGGGGAAGACCACGACGGCGGTGAACCTTGCCGCCGCGCTCGCAATGAGAGGTCGCAAGACACTCCTGATCGACCTCGACCCGCAGGCTAACAGCAGCATCTCGTTCCTGGACCACGGCACCATCGATCGCAGCATGTACGACGCGATCGCGGATCCGGCCTGCGACCTCGCGCAGATCATCAAGCCTGCGACGTCGCTCCAGAACCTGTTCGTCGCGCCGGCGCGGATTGCGCTCGCAAAGCTCGAGGCGCGGCTGGTGGGTGAGCTCGACGCGCACTTCCGCCTGAAGGACAAACTCGACAAGCTGGCGGGTGAGTATGCGCACGTCGTCATCGATTGCCCACCTGCCCTCGGGCTTCTGACGGTCAATGCGCTGGTGGCCGCGACGCATCTCTTGATCCCGATCCAGTCTTCGTACTTCGCGCTCGAAGGCACCGACGATTTGCTCGAGACGATCGAGAAGGTGAGGCAGCGGCCGAACCCGGGTCTCCGCATCCTTGGCGTCGTCATCACGATGCACGACAAGCGGACCGCCCTGGCTCGTGATATCCGCGAACAGATTCAGAAGGTGTTTGGCGGGAAGGTCTTCCGGACCGTGATCAGCAAGAGCGTCCGACTGGAAGAGAGCCCGGCCTACAAGGAATCAATTTTCACGTTCGCGCCCGAGTCCACCGGCGCGACGGATTACTACAGTCTCTGCGAGGAGGTCATCGAGCGTGCCGAAGCGAGGACTGCCTGAAACGCTGAGAATGCGCCACGACGAGCACTACGTCGAAGCCCTTGTGGGCTCGGCGGGAGAGCCCGTGGGCCGCATGGTAGCTATCGATCTGCTCGATCCCAACCCGGATCAACCACGCCAGGTCATGGGCGACCTGTCCGAGCTCATGGCGTCGGTCGCCGAAAAAGGGATCATCGAACCGCTGGTCGTCCGCCAGCGCGGGAACCGGTATCAGATCATTGCCGGTGAGCGCCGGTATCACGCAGCCGTGCAAGTGGGCCTGCGAGAGGTCCCGGTCGTCATCCGGGAAGTCGACGATGCCGAGGTCATGGAGCTTGCGCTCGTCGAGAACCTGCAGCGCAAAGACCTGACCGCATTCGAAGAGGCCGAGGCACTGCAGCAGTTGGCTGACCGTTGCGGACACACGCACGAGGACCTTGCTCGTAAGCTTGGGAAGTCGAGAACATCGATTACCGAGTCGCTTTCGTTGACGGCGATGCCCGAAGAGGTCCGAAATCTTTGTCGGCTGGCCGACATTAGCGCTAAGTCCACGCTCTTACAGATAGTTAGGCAGGCCAACTCCCAGAAAATGATTGCGCTGGTGGAGAAACTGGCGGGCCAGGGCGCTGTGACGCGTCAGCAAGCCCGCGAGGAAACCGCCAAGGCAAAGCCCGGGCGCCCGAAAGCGTATGTATTTGCGTTCCGGCCGCCGACGAAAGCCTTCGACCTCCGATTGAGCTTCAAGAAGACCAAGGTCGAGCCGAGCGAGATCATCGAAGCGCTCGAGAACATCATTCGGGAACTGAAAGCCGCCAAGCGTCAGTAGGCCGCATCGGCGTCCTCGAGCCACAAGACTCCGGGGACGCCGTCGTCGTTCTTCATCCGTCTCAAAAGGAACCCAAGGAAGCCAGGCTCCCACGCATTCTGAAATCGCATCGCGTGGGCATAAGTGCGGTCAGAGCAGTGAGCGGCGCTCTGGCCGCAGGACCGCGGAAATCGCGGCCTGGCAAGGCCAAATCCCGGCTCACTCAGTCTTGATAGTTAACATAACGCATGTTATGCGACGTTGATGGAATCAGGCTGGAAACCGGTCCGAACCTGCGCCAAACCGTATAATCGAGCCGATAACTCTCCCGACCGTTGATGCGAACGCTCGACCGCTACATCCTTCGCCAGATGGCCTGGCCGTTTACCCTCGGCCTGGCTGTGTTCACGTTTCTCCTCATCGTTCCGCAGCTCATGCAGTACGCCGAGGAGTACGTCTCCAAGGGCGTTCCACTCCTGACGGTCGGAAAACTCATCGTCACGCTGCTGCCGTACTCGCTGGCGCTGACGATTCCGATGTCACTCTTGCTGGCGTTGCTCGTCGCCTTTGGCAGGCTCTCCGCGGACCGGGAGTTCGTGGCAATGCAGGCCTGCGGCGTCAGCCTCTACCGGCTGTTCAGGCCGGTGGCCCTCGTCGCCACGACCAGTTGCCTGGCCACGGCCTACGTCTACATGGTCCTCATTCCGGTCGGGAATCAGACCTTCCGGGAAATCACGTTCAACATCCTCGCGTCGAGCGCTGAAAACGAAGTCAAGCCGCGAGTGTTCTTCGAGGGGTTCTCGAGCATCGTGGTCTACGCCCGCGAGTTGCCCCAGACCGGAGGGTGGAACGGCGTCTTCATCGCCGACAACCGATCGGGCGAAGGCGCGTCAGTCTATCTGGCGCGACACGGGCGGGCTGTGATCAACCGCGAAGCCAAGACCGTCGAACTGGTCCTCGAGGGGTGGACCCGGCACACCGCCGACGCCAAGAGCGGCTATGTGGTGGCCCGCGGCGACTACCTCGTGCTCAATATCAACCCGGCCGGTATGTTCGGAGCCGGTAGCATCGCCAAAGGCCTGCGCGAGATGTCCGTGCCCGAGCTGCGGGAGCGGATCGCAGGAATGCGTGCGGCGGGCGAGTCGCCTCACAACGAAATCTTCGAGCTCCAGAAGCGCTTTTCGATTCCGGCAGCCTGCCTCGTGTTCGGGTTGATCGGCCTGGCGCTCGGCGCAACCAATCGACGCGACGCAAAGCTCGCCAGCTTCGTGGTCGGCGTCGCGGTGATCTTTGCGTATTACCTGCTGCTCTGGTTCGGGCAATCGCTGGTCAGAGGGCAAGTCGTTCCTTCGTGGCTCGCCGCGTGGCTCGCCAATATCGTCCTCGGGGCCCTAGGCGTCATGCTCTTCAAATGGCGGGATCGCGTGGCCGACCGGCCGATCTCGATCCCGTTTGCCCAGTCGCTGCTTCGGCGCCTGGCCGAGCGCACACAGGCAATGGGACATGCCGCACTCCCCTTCGGCATCCTCGATCGCTACGTCGCATTCACCTACCTGCGAATCCTCGGACTCGCCGGACTCGCCCTCATCGGCGTGTTCTACGTGTCCGCCTTCATCGATCTGTCTGAGAAGGTTTTCAGGGGAACGGGCACCTGGGGAATGCTGGGCCAGTTCTTCATCTTCACCACGCCGCAGTATCTCTACTACATTGTCCCGCTCTCGGTCCTGCTGGCCTCGCTCGTCACGGTCGCCATCCTGACCAAGAACAGCGAGCTCGTCGTGATGAAGGCGTGCGGCATCAGCCTGTATCGGTTCGCGGTCCCGATGGTTGCCGGCGCGATCGCAGCGGGCGTGTTTCTGTTCGCGCTCGAGCAGACGATCCTCGGTCCCGCCAACCATCGCGCGAAGGTCATTCGCCACGTTCTCGATGGCGGCTCACCCGAGACGTTCGACATGCTGAATCGCCGCTGGGTGGTGGGTCGCGACGGTTCGATTTACCACTACACCTACTTCGATCCGAGCACGAAGCGCTTCAGCGGTCTCTGGGTCTACGAGTTCGATGGCGGCATGCAGCGCATGACGCAGCGCACATTCGCCGATGAAGCGCGGTACACCGGTGCCACCTGGAATGTCGGCCGGGGCTGGACGCGAACGTTCGATCCGAGCGGAGAGCCGGCATCGTTCACCGAGTTCGCGACGGTCAATCGTGCGCTCGAGCCGCCCGATCACTTCTCCACTGACCCGCCGGACCCGGAGTTCATGAGTTTCACGCAACTGCGGGCCTACACCGAGCAACTCGCTTTGAGCGGATTCGACGTCGTGCGTCAGCGTGTCGCGCTGTACCGCAAGCTCTCGTTTCCGTTTGTCACCATCGTCATGACGTTGATCGCAGTGCCGTTCGCGGTGACGATCGGACGGAGCGGCGCAATGGCAGGCATCGGCGTCGGCATCGGAATCGCGCTGGCGTACTGGGTCACGATTCTCTTCTTTGCAGCGATGGGATCGGGCGGAGTCTTACCCCCGGTGCTGGCTGCGTGGGCGCCAAATCTCCTGTTCGGCGTCGGTGCCGCCTATCTCCTGCTGACTGTCCGCACCTGAGGCGCGTCAGCGCACGTACCGGATCTCGTCGAGCCAGACCTGTCCGCTCGAGCCTTGTTTCGCGTGAACCGTGTCCACGACGAATAGTAGGTCGCGGACGTCTTCGAGCGAAGGACGCCCGACGGCTGTTCCCATCGGCAGCATCTCTTCGAATGAGACTGTCACAGCACGAGCCATGTCGTCGACGTACACCGAGCGTCCCCATCGACGATCGCCGGCGCCGGATGCTCGCAGCTGAAACGTGATTCGCATCGGCCGCATTGCCCGCGCGGTGAACGCCACTCCCTTGAAGCGCGTGAGGTCCGTGTTCGAACCAACCGCGGCCGCGACGAATGGTGATTCCGACAGGGTGCCGCCTAGCCCATATCGCAGGAGCAACTGCGTACCGTCGAGGCTCCGCGCCGTGCCGATCGTGCCTTCGGACCTCACGCTCTTCTCGATGCGCCAGTCGGTGGCAGGACCGTTTGAGTACAGAGCAACTGCTTCTGACACCAGCGCAGGTGCTGACGAGGTAGCGGACGCCGCTGGAGTGCCGACGTAGATTGGATTCGAGACGAGCCACGGAATCGGTGGCGTGCCTGGTGCTCCTGGCACGTCGATCTCGACGCGATACACGGCGGCCTTCGCGGGTGCGGCGTACTCGAGCACTGGTGCAGCGACGGATGCGACCATCTTCCCTTCGGCGAGCAGCTTGATGCTCGAACCGGTGGGACCGTTACTCTCAACGCGCAGCATCACTGGCCCGTCCAGTTGCAAGCGCTCACCCATGACTGCCTGATGGGATCCGCTCACCGCCGAGAACGTGAACATCGCCGGGGTCGCGATGGCATCGATTGCCGAGAAGATACGCCCCTCACGCAGAGCGTCGAGTACCTCGCGGGCATCATCAGATGGGTTCCCATGGAGTTGAACCTGCGGAAGGGAAATCGAAAACTCTCGGAAGCTCTGCTCGTACGACGGTATGTGTAATGACAACGAACGACCGTAGGGATCGCCACCAGGCCCAACTCGCGCGTGCGCGTCGGCGGCTGCGACAGTGACGACGGAACGAGTCGCTGTCAGCGTGTCCCATCGATTCATGAGATCGTCCGGGCGATCGAGCAGTGTTGCCAGCGTTGCTGCGCCTCGAAACGGGTACGTGAAGAGCGCGCGCACCAACGTGCCCCGCGCTTCGTCGCGCCACTGACTGTCGCCATTGACCCATTCGACGCCGTCAACGGGAACACTCCAGTCGCTCCACCGCAGTTCAGCCCGGGGAGAATCAGGATGCGCCGCGATCGACATCCCTCCCATCCGGTGAATGTCCTCGATCACATCGGCGGCTTCCCCAGCCAACGGGAACTCCGATTGCGGCAGGCCTAACGCAACGACATGTCCCCCGTTTGTGCTGATTTCAACGGCATCGATGCACAGCACTCCGTAGCGATATACCGGCGTGTCCGATCCGCGAGTGGCGTCGCCATGATCGGTGAAGATGACGAACTGCAGGCCGGCACGTCGCGCGGCCGCAGCGACGTCATCGACCGTGCCTGTTCCGTCGGAACGGCGCGTGTGCACGTGAATCGCACCGCGGATCGGCAGCGTCGCTCCAGTCGGAGTGGTTGCCAGCGTCATTGGCGGAGGCGGCAACAGCAGATACAAGGTGACACCGGCCGCGACGGCCACCGCCAACCAGATCCATCTCCTCATGCCCGAGGATGAAACTGGTCGTAGATGGTGCGCATGCGTTGCTCGAGGACGTGTGTATAGATCTGCGTGGTCGACAGGTCTGCGTGCCCCAGCATCATTTGAATGGCTCGGAGATCGGCGCCGCGTTCGAGCAGATGCGTCGCAAACGAATGCCGAAGCATGTGCGGGCTGAGTGACTTCGTGATGCCGGCCTGGCCCGCGTAGCCTTTGAGGATCTTCCAGAAGCCAACCCGCGTCAGCCCGATGCCTCCTCCGCGCGCGTTGACGAAGAGTCGATTGCTCCGCCGCTTCCCGAGGAGCGCAGCACGCGACTGCTGAAGGTATCGTTTCACCCAGGCGGCCGCTTCGTCGCCGATTGGAACGATGCGCTGCTTGTCGCCTTTGCCAGTGCAGGTCAGGTACGACGCATCCAGGTGCACGTCCGGTGGCCGCAGCGCCACGAGCTCCGACACCCGCATCCCGGTCGCGTACAACAACTCGATGACCGCGCGATCGCGAAGCCCGCGCGGCGTCGAGACGTCCGGCTGCGCGATCAGTCGATCGACGTCTTCAACGGACAGGTATCGCGGCAGCACCTTCCACGCACGCGGCGGGTGCAGGTCGTCCGACGGGTTCGTTCGCAGGCGCCCGTCAATCATCAGGAAGCGGTAGAACCCGCGATAGCACGCCACGGCCCTCGCCACGGATCGCGGCGAACTGCCCTGGGACATCATGTCCCTCACCATCTGCTCGAGATCCTGCCGGCTCAATTGATCGACAGACGTCCCGCGGCCGGCGGCGAATTCGGCCAATCCATTCAAATCGCGCGCGTAGCTCTCGATTGAATTGGCCGCGAGACGACGCTCGACGGTAAGGTGCGTGAGATACGCGTCTAGTGCAGACACAGTGCGTCCTGACTCTCTCCGGATAGAATTGTAGTCGTATGCCCGTGCGTTCAAAGTGGCAGTCGCTGCCCACCGAGGCCATCAACGCGTTCAGCCTCGGGATCGACAAACTAGCGGCCGACGACATCGTCGACCTGATGCTCAACGAAGATCGCAAGATGCTCGAGGCCGTGAGGCGCGAGCGTGAGCGTATCGCCGTCGGCGTGGAAATGATCGCCGCGGCCCTCCGCAAAGGCGGCCGGATCATCTTCGTGGGAGCCGGTACGAGCGGACGCCTCGGCATCCTCGAGTCCGCCGAGATGCCTCCCACGTTCGGAACCGAGCCCGAGAACATTCAAGCCGTGATGGCCGGTGGTCGCGATGCGATCTTTGCTGCCAAGGAAGGCGTCGAAGATCACTACGAGGAAGGCCAGCGCGCAGTGTCGCGCCTTCGCCCAAGCAAGAAGGACATCGTCATCGGTGTGTCGGCGAGCGGCATGACGCAGTTCGTTCGCGGCGCCCTGACCATGGCGCGCAAGGTTGGCGCACGAATCATCTTCGTGACGTGTGACCCTGGCACGGAGCTGCAGACGTTCGTCGATCTCACGATCGCACCGGGAGTAGGTGCGGAAGTCATTGCCGGCTCAACACGACTCAAGGCGGGCACCGCGACGAAGCTCGTTCTCAACATGCTGACCACGGGCGCGATGATCAGGACCGGGAAGACCTACGGGAACCTGATGGTCGACGTGCAGACGAACTCAGAGAAGCTCAAGGATCGCGCGCGTCGGATTGTGAACATCGTGACCGGACTCGAATACGACGAAGCCGATCGCCTGCTCAAGGTCGCTCACTGGAACGTCAAAGCCGCCATCGTCATGCAGAAGACCGGCTTGTCGTACACGAAAGCGCTGTCGCGCCTGCGGAAGGCGCACGACTCGATGCGTGAGGCACTGGGCGAGGACATTGAACCGCGCCTGCGCGGCCTCCTCCAGGGTCACGCCGAAGCAGCCGCTGTCGCGAATGAGTTCAGCACCCTGAAGCTGGGCGACGACGGTACTCGTAAGCGCCGGTCATAGCGCCGCTGCGGCTGCACGATCCAGATAGACCTCGACGCGGCGGTGCAACTGGAGGAACGACGCCGGTAACGTCGTCGTGACCGGGCCGCGCAGCATCCCGGCAACCGCCGACGCCTTTCGTTCCCCTGTTGCGAGCAGCACAATCGTTTCCGCACGAAGAATCGTTCCCATTCCAATCGACAGCGCCGCGTGTGGGACGCGAGACGGGTCGCCGCCGAAGGGACCTGCATTGTCCTTTCGTGTGGCTTCAAGCAGCGCGACTCGATGTGTGCGCGCGGCCAATGTATCGCCGGGCTCGTTGAATCCGATGTGCCCGTTGACGCCAATGCCGAGCAGCAGAAGATCCAGACCACCGGTTGCCGCAATCGTTTCTTCGTAGCGTTCGCATTCGAGATCGAGCTCTGCGGCGACGCCGTTGAGGCTATACGTTTGATTGGGATCGAGATTGATGCCCGACAGGAGATGCTCGGTCAGGAACCGTCGAAAACTGCCAGCATGCGATGAGTCGAGGCCGACGAATTCGTCCAGCAGGAATGCCGTCGCTTGTGAGAAGTCAGCCTCCCCTGCTGCGTGGAGACGGCGGATTTCCGTGTACGTCTCGACCGGCGTCCTTCCTGCCGGAAGGCCAAGCACGAGATCAGGAGTGCGGCGAACGGTATCAGCCACGCGCCGGGCGAGTGCTCGACTGGCGTCTGCTGCCGTCTCGAAGAAGGTGACGTCCAAGGGCTCAGAAGTAGGACGGCAGCACGAGGGTTCCTCGCGCCGCGGCGAGAGCCAGCGTGACGGCGCCCTCTGCTGGCTGGACATTGAGAGCACGGACCTCGCTTCGAGGCGCAATTTCGGCCATGCGCTCGCAGACGTCGGCCGACAGCGCCGGAATCGCTCTGAAGATTCCTCCCGCAAGGATCGTCGGAAACACGTCGCCGCGCATTCCGAGACGAGTCACAACAGAAGCAGCTGCACCCACGAGTTCTTCGCCGGCACGGGCCAGGATGTGTGATGCGACGGCGTCACCCGCGAGCATCGCCTCCTGCACCACGTTCGCGAGGCTGGCCACAAGCGGACGCTGGAGACCACGATCGTAAATAGCGTGAATCAGCTCGGATGGCGTCGCGAGATGCATCTCGGCAAGCACGAGCTCAGTCAAACGCGTGGCTGGTCCGCGACCATCGAACGCTCTCACGACGGCTGACAGCGCCGACCGTCCGATCCAGAATCCGCCGCCTTCGTCGCCGAGCAGGTATCCCCAGCCTCCCGCACGACAGGCGCGTTTCGCCGCGTCGACACCGTATGCAATCGAACCGGTGCCCGCAACGATGACGACACCAGGCTGTTCACCAGCGCCGGCCACGAGTGCGACGAGCGCGTCGTTGACGACGGTGACGCGCGCCTTGAAACCGATCCGTCGCATGATGCCTTGAACGGCTTGCGCGTCAGTTGGTCGATCGACGCCGGCGATCCCCAGGCAAATCGCATCAGGACGGACATCACGCTGTACGAGCGTGTCCTCCATCACCTGATGCAGAACCTTCTCGACGCCGAGCTCACCAGACGCCTGCAGGTTTGCACCGCCCGCATGTGACTCGGCGAGTACGCGACCGGTGTCGTCGGCGAGCAGACACACGGTCTTCGTGCCGCCGGCATCAATGCCCAATACATACATCGTGAACGCGATAAGTATGGTACATTCGGCACGTTAGATGTCGTACGGCCATAGTCGATTCCACCGCCGCTTCCGGCGCGTGGGCATCCCGCTTCGAGTCGCGTCTGCTGTCCTGATCGTCGCTGCCGCGCACGCTGTGCTCTCTGCTGCGAGCACGCCGTCGTTACGCGCGTTCTGGATCGCACCGTCGTCGATGTCGTCGGCACTCAGCATCCGGCGAGCGATCTCGTCAGCGGCTTCGAGTGGCTACGACGCCGTGATGGCCCCGCTCGCGATCGGCGCGCGAAGTGATTCCGACACGTTCGATGCGGGCGCGGAGTTGCTCCGCGAAGCGCGCGAACGCGGTCTCGCCGCTCACCTCTCGGTGACGGTGAACATCGCGGCTGCTGCCGACGAACTTCCAGCATCCAGGGATCACGTCATTTACCAGCACCCTGAGTGGTTGATGGTGCCGCGACAGATCGCCGCGGAGATGTTGAAGATCGATCCGCGCAGCCCCGCGTATCTGGGTCAGATCACGCGCTGGACGCGTGCAAACGCGGACCGCGTCGAAGGCCTGTACGTCTCGCCACTCGATCCGGCCGCCACGATGTACCTGGCGAACGCCGTGATCTCCGCGGTCGGCCGTTACGCCGTCGACGGCGTGTATCTCGACGCTGTCGAGTTCCCGGGCGGGGACTTCGACTACAGCCGCCACGCGATGGAGTTGTTCCGCACGCGGATGCGCAGCGTGATGTCTGTTGTCGAGAGAGCCCGGCTCGACGAGATCGAAGCGATCGATCCATTCGCCTACGCAGAAGAGTTCCCGGACGAATGGCGGCGGTTCAGGGAATCGGCATTGACGGATCTCCTCGAGCGCGTGCGCACGGGGCTGAGCAACAAGACACCCGCGATCTCGATTGCCGCCGCTGCTCGCTCGGATGCGGACGCGTCGCTGAGAGAACACTTTCAGGCGTGGCGGGCCTGGCTCGATCGAGGGATCGTCGATCGTGTGGGATATCACAGCCGTTCGACCGGCACTGTGCTGCTCTCCACCGATGGCGTGTTCGCGTCGATCCCCGAGACTCCATCAGCCGTGCAAGCTGCCGGCGCAGGCGGCCCTCGGTAGGCGCGCGCCGTGGCGCCCACATTCGCCGCGGCACGGCGGTTACTCGAGCAAGCGGTCGCAGACAAGGCCTTTCCCGCTGCAGTCGTCGAAGTAGGTACAGCGCACCAACCACTCTGGCAGCAGGCGTTCGGGCATCTCTCGTTTCAATCCGACGCGACGAGCACGCGGCTGGACAGCGTGTTCGATCTCGCATCGCTGACCAAAGTCCTCGCCACCACACCGCTCGTCATGCGACTGATCGAGCGTGGAGGACTCGGCCTCGACGATTCTGTTGCCACTCGCCTCTCGCTCTGGCGCGACGAACATGGCGAAGTGCCGGTCACCATTCGCGACCTGCTTACACACTCCAGCGGATTGCCTGCGCACCTTCCGTTTTTCAAGGAGCTCAAGGGACGCGCCGCGTTTGAGAACGCGATCTGTTCGACCGCGCTCGCGTATCCACCCAGATCGAAGTCGATCTACAGCGACCTCGGGTTCATGCTCCTGGGCTTCATTCTCGAAGACTTCGGCGCTCCTCTTGCGCTGCAGTTCGACACTTTGCGCGCGCAAATGGGCGGTATCCAGGACCTGCAGTTTCATCCGCCGGCGATTTGGCTCCCCCGGACTGCGCCAACGAGACAGGACGAATGGCGAGGCCGCCTGCTGGTCGGCGAAGTCGATGATGACAACGCGTGGGCGCTCGGAGGTGTTGCTGGACACACCGGGCTCTTCGGAACGGCGGCATCAGTCGGAGAGTGCGCGCGGCACCTCCTGCAAATCCTCGAGGGGCGGCAGGGCGTGTTTCAGGAGCAGACGCTTCGGACGTTCGTCACGCGTCGCACCGATGTACCGGGAAGCTCGCGAGCACTTGGCTGGGACACGATGCTGCCCACGTCTTCGTGTGGAACGCGCATGTCGCCTCGCGCGTTCGGGCACGTGGGTTTCACAGGAACATCGCTATGGATTGATCCGGACGCGGCGATCTATGTCGTGCTGCTGACCAATCGCGTGCATCCCACGCCGGACAACGACGCGATCAAACAGGTACGGCCGGCGTTGCATGACGCCGTGATGGACGAGATCGGAAAGAGCTAGATCAGTTTCCGCGGCCACCGATCGGCGAGAAGCCGCCGCGTCCGCGTGTGCCACCCAACGGCGCCGGCGTGGCGCTGCTTCGACCCGGGCCAACGCCTCCTCGACCACCTGCTCTCCCGCCGCGCCCTCCTGGGGTTTGATCGCCCGATCCCGGCGGTGCGCCGGCGCGTTGCGAAGCGGCCGTGGCCATGAAGAGCCACTCGTTGTACTTGTTCTTGCCGTTGTAGAGACGGAAAGACGTTTGGGTGCTCTTGCTGGCAACGGCAAGGATGCCCCCGCCAGGTTGTGCGTTCGCCGCCTGCGCCGCGGAACTGAACGGATTTCGCGCGGCCGGCATCCCTTGCGCTTGCGTCCCCAACGGCGTGCCGCGGCCGAAGCTCGATTGCGTCGCTGGCTGTTGCTGCGGAGCTCCGCGAGCTGCACCCGTAGCTCCGGCTCCTAGCGGCGTACCGCGACCACCAGTCGCTGCTCCGGCTCCGCCCCCACGCAACGCGTCGAGCGCCTGCTGCGGTGTGGTGCTCATCGCTTGTGCGAGCTCCGGGCTGCCGGCGCCGAGATACTGAAAGTCTCCGCCGGTGATCGGATCCTTGTACTTCTTCCGAAGGAATTTCTGGTCGATCAGCACGTCGACGTCGGGCGGGAGTTGATTGCCGTACTTGCGTTGGAAGAGCGCGATCGCGCGGGCGTATTGCTCACCGCGGAAGACGAGTTCCGCCTCGCGTTCCCGGCGGGCGACCGTCTGATACACGGGCATCGCCGTGCTCAGCACGATCGCCATCACACTCATTGCGACGAGGAGCGCGGCCATCGCATAGCCGCGCTCGCCTCGTTCAACCTTCATGATCGTTATGTCGTCGTTACGCTAACGAAGGCGGTGCTGGTCGAGCCACCAACATTCGTCTGTGTTACTCGAACAATAAAGGTTCCCGCCGGGGACCCCGAGTAGCTCTTCGACACCGGAGTCGCTCCGCTGATGGCCCCCAGGGACTGGGTGGTTCCGTCACCGAAGTCGACAACAACGCTCTGGATCGTACCGGCGCCCGGTGTCACGGTGAACACGAACGTCGTCGTCGCAGCAGGACCGGTTCCTGAAGTCGGAGACGTCGTGACGATCGAAACCCCGCTACCGAGTGAGACGGTGAGAGTCTGGCTCACGGAGCCTGCTCGCGCTGTCACGGTCGCGGCACTTGTCGTCGTCAGTGTGACCTGCGCTTCGCCACTCGAGTTGGTCGTCGCCACCGACTGAGACAATGTGCCCACTGTTGTCGAGAAGTTGACCGCCACGTTGGGGAGCAGGTTACCCGAGGCATCCGTGACTATCGCGGTGATCGTCATCGAACCGCCGCCTGCCGGGAGCGAAGGCGGAGTTCCGGTGAGGACGATATTCGAGGGTGTGTTGACCGAGATCTTGAGCGTTGTCGATTTGGCTCCCACTCGCGCGGTTACAGTTGCGTCGCGATTGGTCGTCAGTTGTACCTGAGCGTCACCGTTCGAATCGGTGTTGGCAACTGTGGCCGACAGCGTGCCCGCGTCCGTTGAGAAGTTGATCGGCACGTTGCGCAGCCGATTGCCATTCACGTCCAGAACTGACGCGGTGAGCGTGACCGTACCACCACCAACTGGAACTGACGTCGCGCTGGCATTGAGCACCACGTTGTCCGCAGCTGCTCCGCCCACGGTGATGCGCACGGTGTTGCTGTTTGTCGAAGACGGCGTGGTCGTTCCGGTGCCGCCGTTGTCACCGCTCGGTGGCGGTGTCGTCGTGCTACCGGTGCCACCGGAGGTCGCCGAGACGTCCGCCAGGCCAGACGTGTCACCAGCGATAAACGTCGTGGTGGCATAACCGTTCTTTGTCTGCGCGTCGACCGGATCCACTCGACCGAGGTTGGTCGAGAAATGGACCGTGGTGCCGTTCTGTACTGCGGTCCCGCTCGACTCGACGACGTATGCGGTGACTTCCGTGGTGCCACCAAGCTGGACGAACGAGCTCCCGGCGGAGATCGACAGCGCCGAACCGGTCGGCGCCGTCAGCGGCACGGTGTCGCACGCTACGGCCGCGATGGCCACGAGCGCCACGCATACAAAGCTGATTCGACTCAACATCGTCATTCCCATTCAGAGTAGGGTCTGCCGTCAGACCCCGTTTGATCGGAGCCGCTCTTCACGTCGGAAATTCCGGGCTCGGCTGATGGATTGGAAGGATCGGCCTCTGACGGTACGGTCTGCCACGTCTCGGCTGAACCCGTGATCGGATCGGGCGCGATCTTCCGCAGGTACTTCTCCGTGACGAGCGTCTGCAGATCGGCCGGATACTTGCTCTTGTCGGCGTAGTACTCGTCGATCGCCTTCCGCATCTGGAAGAGATCTTCTTTCAGCGCCGCTTCTTTGCCCCGCTGCACGCTGGTTCCGTACACGGTCAGGCTCACACCTGCCAGCAGGATCAGCAGCACCATGACGATGAGCAACTCGATCAGCGTGAAGCCGCCGCATCGCTCGCGCAGGTCTGCGAAGTTGTGTCGTCGAACCATCATTACCAATCCCGGTATTTCGTTCCGTCGAGCGCCGTGCCATCGCTCGTCGTGTACACGTCGAACACGTTCTGTCCGCCCCAGGACCTGGAGTCGGGATCGTCTTGATACGAACGCAGCCCCCAGTCTTCCCTGGTCATCGGATCGACCGGAATCCGTCGGAGGAACTTCAGCTTCCGTCCGGAGGCATCGTTCGCAACCGCCACGCCGTCAACGAGCGTTTCCAGATCCGGCGGATAACCCTCGTTCGCCGGCTCGAGCTCCGTGGACGGAATCAAACCCTGATCGACCGCATCCTTGAACTTGTCGAGCGCCGTCCTCATCTCACGCAGCGCTCGGTGCAACTCCGCTTCACGTTGCCGCTGCATCGTGACCTGCGCGAGCGGCATGACCGTGGACGCCAGGACCAACAGGATCGTCGTGACGACAACCAGCTCGATGAACGTGAAGCCACGCTCCGTGCTCACTGCACTCGTACCGCCGGCACCGCAGAGAACTGCAGGCTAACGGGACTCCCATTCGGTCCGCTCGCCGATCCCGTCACATTCAAATTCGCCGCACCTGCGGCCACCGGCTCGAAGAGCAAGCCAGCCAGCAACCCGGTTCCAGCCACGCCAGTGACGTCACCGCGTCGAACGACCGCGATGTCCACGCGTCCCGCAACCGGATCGGGTTGCTGCGTGAACGATGCGTTGACTCCGCCGGCGCGCATGAAGCTTCCTTCCTGCACGTTCACGAGACGGATGACCGCGGGGTTGTACGTCACGGTCAGCGTGACGCCTGAGAGCTGCGACGCGTTCGTGATCGAAACCGGAACCAGATACGGTCCGCCGCCCAGACGGAACTCCGGACCAGGGACCGAGACCACGATCTGCCCCGCCGCAGTGGATGCAGCACCGGGAACGGCTGCACCAGGCGCTTGCGGTGCGGGCGCAAGAGCGTTCGGACTCTGCGTCGGCTGCGGCGGAACGGGAGCCGGAGCTGGCGCCTGCGGTGGCGCGAGTTGTTGCACCATGGGTGCGGGTGCCGCTGCGCCAGCCTGACCCTGCGCTGCGTCGGGTGTCGCACCGATTAACGGCGGCGGCCCACTCAACCCGAGGTTCGATTGCGTGCCGATGTAGATCGGTCCGAGGTCGTTGGCCGTGAACTCGCGCGAGCGAACGATGCGCGGTGTCAGCAGCATCACGACGTCAGACTGCTGAATCGAGTTGTCATTGGACGAGAAGAGCTGCTTGATCACGGGGAGGTGCATTACCCATGGCAAGCCGGAGAGCTGCCGGCGCTGCTGCTCCTGCAAGAGACCAGCAAGGAGTGTCGACTCACCCTCGCGAAGTCTCAAGTCCGTCTCGACGCGCCGTGACCCGAACGACGGCAGCTCCTGACCGGCGATCGTGATCCCCGCGCCGAGGTTGCTGCTTTCGATCATCAGCTTGATCTGGATATCGCCTTCGATGCTGACGCGTGGCGTCATCTGCACCGTCACACCGACCGGCCGGTACGTGAACGACGTCAGCGGGTTGAAGTTCGCTCCACCCTGCGCGAGCGGCGTGAACGTCGTCGACGGCACCGGGATGTCTTCGCCGAGATTCAGCTTCAGGTCGGAGCCTTCCGCACCACGAAGCTGCGGCTTGGCGATGACCTTCGTTTCGGAGTCGGTCTCGAGGAAGCGCACGACCGCTGACGGTACCGCCAGGTAGAAGTCGCTCGTGCTGATCCCTCGCGAAACGGTGTTCAAGTTGAATGGCCGCGGATTGAGCGTCGTGCCGTTGTCCGTCGTGCCTCCGCCGCCCGCCACTCGCGGATCGACTTCAGGCGAGAACACCGCGTTGATCGCGTAGGTTCCGAGATCGAGTCCATACTGCTGCGCGCGCGTCCGGCTGACCTCGAGGATCTGGACGTCCACGACGATCTCGGCGCGCGGCTTGTCGAGCGTTTCGATCATGCGCTCGATGATGGCCATCATCGACGTCGTCGCGCGAATCGTGACGGTGTTCGTGCTCTTGTTAGCCGTCACCGCAGGCGCGAGCGCCTGCCCTACCGGACGAATCACCTGATTGATCGTCTGCGCCAGTTCCTGCGAGTCCACGTATGAAAGCGGGAAGCTGACGATGACCTGCTCCTCGTACTGCGCACGCTTCTGTGCGTTGTCCGGGATGATCATGATCGTCTTCGGGTTCATGACCTTGTAGAAGAGGCCGTTGGCCGAAACGATCTGCTGCAGCGCCTGCTCGAGCGTGACGCCTTCCTGGCTCACCGTGTAGACACGGTCCTGGTAGGTGCTGTCGTACGTGATGTTGATCCCGGTCGCTTCGCCGATGAAGTTGAAGATGTCGCGCAGGCTCGCCTGCTGAAACCGAATCGGCTGAACGATGCTGTTGAAGTTGAAGAGCGGCGGTGCTGCACCCGCCCGAGCAGCCTGGCGTAGCTGCTGCGCCGACGGCCGCGGACGACTCTGTTCGATCTGATCCCGGAGCTTGCGCTCGAGATCGAGCACCTTTCCAGCGATGGCACGGTTGGCAGGGTCGTACTCGCTCGCACGACGGAACTCCATCAGTGCCTGATCGAGTTGTCCGCGCGCTTCCGCAAGCCGCGCCGCGTCGATGTGAATGCCGGCCGCGCTCAGGTTCGCGCGTTCGTACGCAATCCGGTACTGGACGTTCTGGGGATCCTGCTGAAGAGCGCGGCGATACTGCTCAACGGCGGCGTCCCAGTCGCCTGCTCTCGCGGCGGCATCGCCCTTCGAGTAGGCGCTTCTGGCCGCGCAGCCCGCGGTCAGAGTGACCAATACGACGATCGCAGCAAAGGTGGCGTATGAGTGTCTCATTGTCCTGACAGCCGAATAGTCTGCCGTCCCCGTCCATCGACGTAGATCAGGTCGGCTGAATCGTTGCCAATGCGTAGCACGCGATATCGGCCTTCGATGACATCGCCTTCTTTCCCGTTGAATACGTTCCCTCGACCGTCACTCAGCACCGCGACCCGCGGGACTTCTCCCTCTTGATCGAGATAGCCAATGTACCGAAGTGGAATCGGTGGAGGTGGCGGCGGCCCTGTTGGTACTGGCGGCAGCTGTTCGACCGGCTCGCGCGGCACCGGCCGTGGTGGCGGAGCCGCGGTCCGCCGCACTTCGAACCGGAACACGTCGCGGCTCGGCGTCGAGCGCGCATCGTTGCGCCGTTCGAGCGACTCGAGCTTCACATCGCCAACAGGGTTCTTCTGCCCCGACGTCTGTCCTGCTCCACCGGCGCGGGCCGACGTGCCGCCATCGACTGGAGTCGATGGTGACCAGAGCAGCATGAAGGCGCCTCCGACGATGACGATGACCGCCACCACGAGAAGCAGCCGGCGAGAGGACGTCGTCATGGCTCGACGGCCCCCATCGTGCGGAAATAGGTCGAGAGCTGCAGCGTCAGACGCAGCGTTTCTTCGCTCTGCACGCCTTCGGTCAAGCCGACATCGTCGATGACGACGAACTCGGGTGACGCTTCGATCTCGTGGATGAAGTCGCGAATATCGGCGTAGCTGCCGGCGAGATCCATCGTGACCTTCAGCCGGGTCAGGTTACTGCCACGTTCGACGACGGGTTCGTACTTGCGGCGTTCGAGGTCGAGCCGCGACCTTGCAGCCAGCTGCGCGAGGCGAGCGAACGTGAGACGGCGGGCGCCGGTCAGATCCTTTGCGAGCACGCTGCTGTAGAACGTGTCGAGCTCCTTGAGTGCGCGGTCCTTGCCGGTAAGCGTGCCGTTCGCGCGCGCGTAGTCGGCTTGTGCGGCAGCGAGCGCCTCTTCCGAGGCTCGTGTTCTCTGCTCGACGTTTGCGACGTCGCTCTGCAGCGGATAAACGAAGAACGCGTAGACCAGCAGGTTGATCACCACACCGGCGACGAGTGCGTACACGGCACGCCGATGTTCAGCGATGACCCGCTGCAGCACGCTCTGGGCCGCGTCACTCACCGGCGGCTCCTGTGGTTCGCGGCCCTGAGGCGGCGGGTGCTAACGCGGGCTCGGCAACCGGTGGCGAGTAGACGCTTTCAACGAGCGCGTTGATCAACCCCTCTGGGTTGGTCTGCTCTTCAGCGGCGAGCACCTCGTGGAACCGGCCGGTCTTCTCGAGCGCGTCGATGAACGACTCGAGATCCTGTACGCGTCGCGCCTGGACGCGAAGATTGACAATCAACTTCCCCGAGCGATCCTCTTGCGTCTGGAAGCTGGTTAAACGCACGCTCTCGGGCTCGGTCGTCTCGAGTTGAGCGAACAGCTCCGACCAGGAGAACGCCCGCAGATCGATGATCGCGTTGGCTTCCTCCGCCGCCGCTGCGACTTCGCTCAGCTCCTTGGCGTCGATTTGCGATCGGATCCGCCTGGCTTCTTCGCGCAGGCGCTGCGCTTCGACTTCAGCCTGCTGCGCGCGTGCGCCGAGGGCGCGGCCGCTGCTCGTCAGCCGGATCAACTGCACGATGTTCAGCAGCGTCAGCACCACGACGAGCAGTGCAAGCGCGCCAAGGGCGACCTGCACTGCGCGAATGTTGTAGAACGGCCGCGTGGAGAGATTTGTTCTCAGCATCAGGCCGCCGCCTCTTTTCGAGTCCTGAGCAGCATTCCCACGAGTGGCGACAACGTCGCCATCAACTCCGGAGTTGCGGTGATGCGATCGGTGAGGGCCGCGCCGCGAGTCGGGTCGATCGGTTCGACGACCGTGCCCATACGCGCTTCGAGGTTGCGTCTCGCGAGGTCGACTTCACCCTGGAGCCGTCCGATCCCGCCAAGCAGGATCCTGCTGAATCCGCGCCCCTCGAGTCGATCCTGGTAGTACATCGCCGTCTGGTGCACGACGTCTTCCAGTGCTTCCGCGTCACCTTCAGCCCGATTGCGGAAGAACAGGACATCATCGCGGCGCAGGATCGCGATCGACGTGTACTCGGGACGCATGTGAACGACGAGCCAGTCTCCTGACGTGCCGAGACTCGAGCTGAGAAACAGATTGATCACGCCGAACGTGGAGATATCCACGAGGCCGGCTTCAATCCCGATGCGCTCGCAGACGCCCTCGTATTCGCGGATCGTCTCCCGTCGAGCGACTACGACGATGAATTCACTGCCGCCGGCATAGTGCGCGCCTGCGGTGTAACTGAGGCACGCATCGTCGACCGGAAACGGCGTCGACTTCTTCACCTGCCACCGGATCAACTGACTGAGATCGTCGCGACGCGATGGTGTCTGCTCGAAGCGAACGAGCGATACCTTGGCGACCACGTCTGGAATCACGAGCGCGACGCGCTTCGGTTTGAGCCCGAGACTCTGACATGCGGAGCTGAGCGCCCGCGATACGGCGTCCGGGTCCACGATGTTCGTAGACGTGAGCGACGGCGTCACCGCGCCTGGCGGCAACGGCTCCACGGCGTAGCCCTGGACAACAGGGTTCGAGCTGCGGCCGCCGAGCACGGCGACGGACACTGCCGCCGGCGAAATCTCGAGCGCCGCTTCGAGCGGCGGGCTGGCCAGCCAGGACGCGAGGATGCTCATTCGACGAATGTCACCTTGTTGATTTCACGCAGCGTCGTAAGCCCGGTGAGGACCTTTTCGATAGCCGACTCGCGAAGGAACCGCATGCCGTCTTCGTGCGCGGCCTTCTTCACTTCAGACGCCGGACGCCGGTCGAGAATCATTTCCCGAATGCGATCGGAGAGATTGAGCAGCTCACAGATAGCGGTCCGTCCCTTGAAGCCCGTACCGCCGCACTCCACGCAGCCGGTGCCTTCATAGAAGCGGTGCGTCTGCGCGAGCTCGGGAGAGAGACCTGCCTCTTGCAGCGCCTTCGCGTCCACCAGCTTCGGACGCTTACAGTGCGTGCAGATCAACCGCACCAGGCGCTGCGCCATCACGCAGTTCAGCGCCGACACGAACTGATACGGCTCGACGCCCATGTTCAGGAACCGGCCAAGCACGTCGACGACATTGTTCGCATGAACCGTCGTGAACACGAGGTGACCAGTCAGTGCAGACTGAATGGCAATCTGGGCCGTCTCGGGGTCGCGAATCTCACCGACCATGATCTTGTCGGGATCGTGACGCAGGATCGATCGCAGGCCGCGGGCGAATGTCAGCCCTTTCTTCTCGTTGATCGGAATCTGTGTGATCCCGCGGAGCTGATACTCGACGGGATCCTCGATCGTCACGATCTTGTCTTCGACGGACTTGATCTCGGAGAGCGCGGCGTAGAGCGTGGTCGTCTTGCCTGACCCGGTGGGCCCGGTGACGAGCACCATGCCGTACGGCTCGCGGATGTACTTCCGGAATCGGCGCAATTCGAGCTCGGGCAGCCCAAGGATGTCCAGCTTCAGCTCGGTGAACTGCTCGCTGATCGATTCCTTGTCCAGGATTCGGATAACGGCGTCCTCGCCATGTACGCTCGGCATGATCGACACGCGGAAGTCGATCGTCTTGCCCGGCATCCGCACTTTGAACCGGCCGTCCTGCGGAACCCGCTTTTCAGCGATGTCGAGCTCCGCCATGACTTTCACACGCGAAATGATCGAACTGTGGAACTGCTTTCCGATCGGCCGCATCGCCGGCTGAAGGACGCCGTCGATTCGGTACTTCACGTGGACGGCGTCGTCGCCGGTCTCGATATGAATGTCGCTCGCACGACGCTGGATGGCCGTGTAGATCGTCGAGTCCACCAGCTTGATGATGGGACTGATGTCGCTCGTGAGCCGCTCGACCGTCAGGTTGTCGTCGCCGGTCTCGTCTTCCTTGAGGACCTGGAGCTCGAAACCTTCGGTCGCTTCTTCGAGGACGCGTTGCGAGCTCTCGCTCTTCTTGAGAATCGCCTGGATGGCCGATGGCGCGCCGACGGTGACTCGAATCGGCGTGCGGAGGATCACGCCGAGCTCGTCGATCATCGGCAGGTCGGTTGGATCCGACACGACGATCACGAGCGAGCGTCCCTCGCGTCGATGCGGCACGAACCCGTAACGCAGCATCAGGTCGGCCGGAATCGATCGGAACAGATCCTGATCGATCCGGAACTCGCTCATCTCCACGAATTCCAGCCGATAGCGGACCGCGAGCGCACGGGCCCGCGCGACTTCTTCTGAGAAGTCGTCGGAATCGGGGAGTGGATTCGTTTTCGCTGTCGCCATCACACGCCTACTACGGAGCTCAATTCGAACAGGGGCATATACAAGGCCAGCACGACGATCGCGATGACGATTCCCATGAACACGAGAATCACCGGCTCGACCAATGTGATAAACCTCCCGACCTCCGTCTCTATTTCCTCGTCGTAAAACTCCGCCAGGCTGTTCAGCATTTCCTGGAGAGCGCCCGTCGACTCTCCCACTTCCACCATCTTCACCGCCACGTCCGGGAAGATGTTCCGTTCACGCAGGGCGGCGGCGAACCCTTGCCCTTCCTGAACGCGTACTCGAACCCGATCCAACTCGCGCGCGAGGTGCTGATTGGACAGCGAGCGAACGCTGATCTCCAGTGCGTTCACGAGCGGAATTCCGCCCCCAAGCAGCGTCGCAAGCATCCGAGCCAGCTGCGACGTAAAGAATTTGCGGGCTGTTTCGCCGGCCCATGGGAGCTCGAGCACCCATTTGTCCAGGCGGTGACGCTGCGCGGGCTGGCGGGACCAGGTCACTGCTGCAACGGCCACGCCAACCGCCGCAATGACAATAAAGGCGAGGTTAGCGACCACGGCGTTCGAGACGGCAACGATGACCCGTGTAGAAAGGGGTAGCCCCCGGTCGAAGTTGGCGTAGAAGTCCGAGAACGCCGGCACGACCCTCAGGACGATGATGCCGATCAGAACGATCATCATCGTCACGAGAATCGCGGGGTAAATAAGGGCGGAAAGCGTGCGGCGTTTCACCGCTCCGATGATCTTGTCGTAGGCGACGTATCGCCGGATGACCGCGTCCAGGTTGCCGCTGCGCTCCCCTGCCAGGAGCGACGCTGAATACACTGCCGGGAACATCGAGCCGTGCTCCGAGAAGGCGTCGGAGAGTGCCGAGCCGCTTCGGACCTTGTCGTGAACGCTGTCGAGAACCGTCTTGAACGTCGGGTTTGCGACACGCTGACGGAGGATGTCGAGCGACTGCACCAGCGGCATTCCGGCTTTCAGAAGGGTCGCCAGCTCCTGGTTGAAGACCAGGAACTCGTGCCGCTTGATCCGTGGCCGGCGTGATCCAAAGGATAGAGACAGCGCGGCCCGGCGCTGAAGGGACAGGACGTACAGTCCTTTTTCCTCCAGTTCGCGACGGAGACGTGCCTCGCTATCGGCGATGTAGACGCCTTCTACGATTTCGCCGCCAGGCGTTCCGAGTCGACACCGAAACTCCATTTCGTCCTTTAGACCCGCTTCCCTATTGTTTCGGCTGCACGAACGCGCGGAATACCCGCACACCCAACTGTCGCGTGTCAGTGCTCTGAAGCGCCGCGAGCCTTGCGGGAACGAAGGTCTTGTCCGGCACAACAGCTTTCCAGCACATTGGGATCCTAAGCTTAGAATTCCACGTGGACAAGTTGTCGCG
>JADMIO012791264.1_pt1 | contig 88392 bp, 86 predicted proteins | sample 8958161 | NCBI WGS metagenome assembly JADMIO01 (sample SAMN16585339, study PRJNA669376) | soil metagenome | isolation source: Crop rotation soil | place: USA: Cullars Rotation, Alabama | collected 2011 | reverse complement strand
CTTTCCCGGCAGGTCTTGGAACACGCGCGGCGAGCTGACGATCGCCGCTTCTCCAGGCGCGCCGAGCGGCACCTTGATCACTTCGAGACGGAAGCGCGCGCTGTTTGGATTGTCGATGTCACCGTCTTCGCAGCCCGGCACTTCTTCCGCCGAACGCACGCCGGCAGTGCCGGACACATAGATATACACGTTGCCGTCGTCACCTGCCTTGCGAACAACGGTGTGCGTGTGCGAGCCGCGGCACGTCTGCACCGTCGTCACCAGCTTCGGATGCTTGATGTCGGAGATGTCGAAGACGCGGATGCCGCGCACGCGCAGTTTGCTGACCGGCTCGGGCACGCCTTCGAAGCCGCAATCTTCACGGCTGTTGGTGGCTTCCGACGACATGAAGACCAAATTGCGATACACCGACACGTCGTTCTGCGACGCGGGGCACAGATACGTCTGCGCAAGCACGGGCTTCGCGGGATTGCTGATGTCGTAGATGTCGAAGCCGTTGTAGTTGCCCTGGATCACCAGGTTGCCGGAGAACGCGAGATCGGAGTGCGTCGATCCGAGCGTCTTGCCCTGCGGCGGCGACGTCGAGAGCATGCGCATGTTCCATCCGGCCTGCTCCGCATCCCAGCGGCCGGCCTTCAGGTTCGGACGCGGATCGGGCGTGGGCGCGGTCGCCGACACCACCGGCGTGGCCGGTTTTGGCATGACGGCCGGCGGCGGTTCGGGAGGCGCGGGCGGCTGCGCCTGCGCGGCAGGCGCTGCAGCGGCCGGTGGCTGCGCGGGTTGTTGCGCTCGCAGCGTGACGGCGCCCAACGCGAACGCCGCGCTGAGGCCGGCCACGAGCAGGCCCCGCATCGGTAGTGTGAATAGGCTAGTCATTTATTGGTCCCCCAGCATCTTGTGCATGCGAGCAATTTCCGTCGACTGGTCGGCTTGAACGTCCGACGCAAACTTGTAGATCAATTCGTCCTGGGCCGCGCCATACGCCTTGAACAGCGCTTCCACCATGTCGATCGCGCCCTGGTGATGGCGAATCATGCCTTCGAGAAACAACCGGTCGAACTCAGGGCCGCGCGCCTTGTCGAGTGCTTCCATTTGCTCGTCGGTCATCATGCCCGGCATCAACATTTCATGTTCGACGCCGTTCATCTTCATCTTGTGTCGCGTCGATTTCGCGTCGGGCACCGGCAGTCCGCGATCGCGCAGCCACTGCTGCATTGTCGCGATCTCGTCGCTTTGCCCGACGACGATACGCTCGCAGAAAATCGCGACGTCCGTCCGCGCACCGTGGGTCGGTGCCCAGCCGGCCATGATCACCGCCTGTGCGTGATGCGGGATCATGCCGGACATGAACTCGACGTCGGCATCGCTGTACGGAAATTGCCCGAGGCCCGGCGGCGTCTGGTGGATCGTGTTGGGTTTCTGCTCGGAGGAAGATTGGGCGCCGGCAAGAGCCGGCCAGAGTGTGAGACACGCGCAAACGACCACGGCGCGCACGGCTAAGTACATAGTGATGAATTCCTCACGCGTATCCTATACCGGGCCACGGCTTTACGAACTCGAGTGGTGCGCCCCGCTCCCGGCGTTCCCTCGGGACGCTGATAGCATGGCTTGTCGATGAAATTTTCACTGCTCGTCACTGCCCTGCTCGCGTCGGTGACGATGGCGGCCGGCCGGCAGCCGCAATTCAAGTCCGGCGTCGAGGTCGTGTATCTCGACGTCACCGTGCAGGCGCCGGACGGCTTGATCGTCCGCGGCCTCTCGAAAGATGATTTCCTGATCGAGGACGAAGATGTGGCGCAGGAGGTCGCGATCTTCTCCGCCGAACCTGCGCCAATTAGTGTCGGTGTGTTGATCGACACCAGCGGCAGCATGGCTGGTGAACGCATGGCCTCGGCGATCCGCGCGGCCGATGCGCTCGGGCACTCGCTGCAACCGGGCGATCAATGGAGCATCTCCACCTTCGACAGCATCCGGCGCACGATGATTCCCTGGCGCCCCTACAATCCGGGCATCGTCAATTCCTTGAGAGGCATGCCCACGTCCGGCAGCACGGAACTCTTCAAGGCCGTGACGGACATGGTGCCGTACATGAAGGAGACGCCGCATCGCAAGCGCGCGATGCTGCTCATGACGGACGGCATCGACAACTCGATCATTGCCGCCAGCCACGACGGCCGCGGCGATCCGTTCGAGGCGCCCGGCCCGCGCGAGAGCTCGGCGAAAGCAGAGGCCGCGCTGCGCGACGGTGAAGTGCTGCTCTATGCGCTCGGCATCAACGTCGGGGGGCGCGCCGGCGCCGTTCACGTGCCGTCGCTACAGCGGCTCGCTGAACCGACCGGCGGGTCCGTGATCATTGCGTCGACCGTTCGCGAGGTCGAAGGCGCAGCGCAGCGGGTGGCCGATGAACTGCGCCAGCAATACACGCTCGGGTTCTATCCGCAGCACGCCGGTGACAAGACGTATCACCGGCTGAGGGTCACGACGCGGCATCCGGACTATCGCGTTCGCACGCGTGCCGGATATACGACCGCGAATCGGAAAGAAGGCTAGCGGCTGGACTCGATGCCATTCGCGGCGAGGCGACGCCGGATGACAGGCCCGTGATAAAAGCAGTCATGACACGCTACGCCCCCTCGCTTCTGATCGTGCTCGCGCTCGCGGCGACCAGCGGATGTTCTCAGCCCGCGAAGCCGACGACGTCATTCGTGCGAAGCAGTGCGGAATTGGCAATCCTCGATCGCCTGTCGTTCGGCCGTACGATCCCGAGCATCGAAGGCGAAGTCACCGAAGACGAATGGACGGCGTTTCTCAACGAAGTGGTCACACCTCGATTCCCCGGCGGATTCGTGACGTGGGCCACCAATGGTCAATGGAGAAATCCCGCTGGTGCGATTTCGCACGAGCGCGGCTGGATCATCGAATTCAATCACGCCGACACCCAATCCGCGGATCGCCTGGTGAGCGAGGTTGCGGCGGAATACAAGCGCCGGTTCAAACAGGAAGCAGTGTTCCGCCTGCGCTATCGCGTGGATGCTAGCGAGATCTGATACGCGGGTTGCAACAGCCGGCGACCATGGACCGCCGCTGACGGTGGAGCCGCAAGATCTGCGCTTGTGTCAGCGAGTCGAGCGCCGTAGGCCGACCCTGGGCGTAGCTCACGCGAAGCGTGAGCGGAGGCTGGCTCCTCGGGCTGGACTCGATGCCATTCGCAGCGAGCGAAGCCGAGATGCGATGCCACTGAGGACCGGACGAGGATGCCAAAATCGCGTAGTGTGCTTCCTGAGAGATAGGTAACACATTATTCCGGAGACATAGGTGACACTTTTGCCCCTTCAGAGGAGGGGGCATGCCTTGGAGGGAGTGTCACGTCATGGACGAACGCATGCGGTTTGTCGCCCGATTGCTCGATGGCGAGAAGATGGCCAGCCTCTGCGATGAATTCGGGATCTCACGGAAGACCGGTTACAAGATTTACGACCGCTACAAGGATGTGGGTCTGCACGGTCTGACCGATCGCAGTCGGCGTCCCCATCGGCACGCCAACCAACTGCCGATGGCGGTCGAGAAGCTGATTGTCCGACTGAAGAAGGAATATCCGAAGTGGGGTGCCCCGAAGCTACAGGAGCGATTGAAGGTGCGCTGGCCAGAGGTGGCGTGTCCGGCCATCAGCACTGTGCATGCGGTGCTCGACCGCCACGGGCTCGTCACCTGTCGCCGCCGGCGGCGCCGACCGCGGTTGACGGGCACGCGCCTGACGCAGCCGGGGACGCCGAACGCCTTGTGGTGTGCCGACTATAAAGGGGAGTTTCTCCTCGGCAATCGGCGCTATTGTTACCCGCTCACCATCACCGACTTCGCCACGCGGTATTTGATCGCCTGCGAGGCCCAGTCGACAACCAAGGAGCGCTACGCGTTCAGCGTCTTCGAACGGGCCTTTCAGGATTACGGATTACCCGACGCGATTCGCACCGACAATGGCGTCCCGTTCGCGTCGGCGCATGCGCTGTACGGCTTAAGCAAGCTCGCCGTGTGGTGGCTGCGGCTGGGCATCACCCTCGAACGCATTGCGCCCGGGCATCCCGAGCAGAACGGGCGGCACGAGCGGCTGCACTTAACGCTAAAGACCGAGGCCACGCATCCCGCCGCGCCGAACATCCTGCAGCAACAGGCGCGCTTTGACACCTTCGTGGACCGCTTTAACCAGGAGCGCCCGCACCAGGCGCTCAACATGAAAACCCCCTCGTCGTTGTATCAGCCGTCAGCCCGTCCGTACCACGGCCTCGAGGAACTTGAGTATCCCGGGCACGACTGGACCGCCGTGATCACGACCTGCGGTCGCATCTGCTACCAGCGGCGCAAGATCAACGTCAGTCAGGTGTTTGCGGGTCAGAAGGTCGGGATCAAACAAGTGGACGACCACATCTGGCTCGTCACCTTTATGCACTACGACTTGGGGTACTTCGACGATCAGACTTGCCGGCTCGAACCGATCGATAATCCTTTCGGCCCGAAACTGTTACCTATGTCTCCGGAATAATCTGTCACCCATGTACCCGGAATAGACCATTGCGAGTTGGCTCCTCGGGCTGGACTCGAACCAGCAACCCTCCGGTTAACAGCCGGATGCTCTGCCATTGAGCTACCGAGGAATTAGGCAGGACTTCTCGCGGCGAGAAGAATCCTCATCGTACGACAAAAGCGCCGGTCACCGCAACCGTGGCATTGCCAACCATATTGCGATCGCCGTGAGATGATGCGCGCTGTCGTGAAGCTCTTTCGCATACCTTTTGCGGTCATCGTGTCTCTCCTTCCCGCCGGCGTCGCCGCTCAGACAACGAGCGTGCCGCTCGTGCTCAGCACTCCCGCAAGCGCGCGCGTGGCGGCCCTCGGCAACGCCTGGGTCGCGGGGCGCGATCAAGATGTGGTGTTCTCGAACCCGGCGCAATTGGTCGGCGTCAAGCCGGACCTCGGTCTGTCCATCGCGCATCTTGCGCCGGACCGATCGATGGGCGCGCTGACATCGGTCTATGCGGCCGGCAAGCTGTCGTTCACGCTCGGATGGGGCGGCAAGCTATTGACGGCGGACGACGACAATCCGCCAGGCGCTCTTGGTGTCGTCGCCGGCGCGGTGACCTACAAGGGATTCCGGGCCGGCGCCAGCGGCAAATATTTATCTGACACGCAGGGCGATTCGACCCGCAGCGCGTGGCTGTGCGATCTCGGTGTGGCGCGCAATCTTTTTGGCGGCGTGATCGGCGGCGCACTTCAGAATGTCGGCGTGGGCGACGCGACAGACGCCCGGACCGCGAAGGTTCCCAAACAGCTTGCCGTCGGGTGGTCGTCAACGACGAAGCAGGCCGGTCCGCTCGACGTTGCAGTCTTTACGCAAGTGACGACGCGCAAGGATCACACGGCGCCGGCGGCGGGCGTTGAGGTCGGCTACGGATGGATCGAAGGCTACCTGATCACGCTGCGCGCCGGCGCGCGGCGGCCGGACCGCAGCGGTGAAGGCCGCGCATCGGTGGGCGCCGCCTTGACGGCGGATCGGTTGACGATCGAATACGCGCTGCAGGGTCTTGATGACGGCCATCACGCGCACTGGGTAACGGTGCGATGGCGATGACGGCTCGCAGCATTTGCATCGCGCTCGCACTGGCCGCGGTGACGGCGTGCTCCGCTCCGCTCAAGCTGACAAAAGACGATTCCGCGGAAGTGCTCGCGCACCACAGCATCAGCGCGCCAAATCCGGCCGATGCCGGATCGTTCGCAGTCAAGACGCTGTTTTACGGCTCCGGCACCGACAAGCAGCGGCCGGAATACGGCAAGGGCGTGGCGATCACGACCAAGACCGTCGACGTGTCGCCGTTTGCGACCATTCCAAAGCCGCAACAGAAACACCGGAAGAAATTCTGGGGCTTCGATCTCAAGAAAGCGCCGCTCAACGCCCGCGTCTGGTATCCCGACGGCCCCGGGCCCTTCCCGCTCGTGCTGATCGTTCACGGCAATCACGATCCCGAGAAGTTCTCGGATCCGGGGTATGCCTACCTGGGCGAGCTGCTGGCGTCGCGCGGCTACATCATGGCGTCGATCGACGAGAACTTCATCAACGGCGCCTTGCGCGAGGAGAACGATGGCCGCGCCTGGCTCCTCCTCAAACATCTCGAAGCGTGGAAGACATTCAACGAGACGACGGACGGGCCATTCCACAATCGCGTCGACATGAGCCGCATTGCGCTGATGGGACACTCGCGCGGCGGCGAGGCGGCGGCGGTCGCGGCCGCGTTCAACACGCTGCCCTACTACCCCGACGACTTCAAACAGAAATTCAACTTCAACTTCGCGATCAAATCCGTCGTCGCGATCGCGCCGGTCGATGGTCAGTACAAGCCGACCGGACAATTCACGCCGCTCGAGAACGTGAACTACCTGCTGATTCACGGCTCGCACGACGGCGATGTGTCGACGGCGGTCGGGTTGCGCCAGTACGAACGATTGAAATTCACCGACGGTAAACCCTGGTTCAAGTCGGTGCTGTTCATGTATCGCGCCAACCATGGCCAGTGGAACACGACCTGGAACAACAAGGACAACGGTCCCCGCAGCGGACGATCACTCGAGCTCCGCGCGCTGATCGACGGCGAAGCCCAACGCCAATTCGCAAAGGTCGTGATCTCAGGATTCCTGGACGCCACTCTGCGTGGCACGCGCGAGTACATCGCGATGTTCCGCGACCATCGCACCGCGGGCAACTGGTTGCCCAAGACGATGTACGTCACGCGATTTCAGGAAGCCGGCTACCGCCCACTGGCGGAGTTCGACGAGGATGTCGACCTGACGACCGGCACCGCGCGCGGTGTCCGGCTCACCGGCGAGCATCTCTCCACGTGGCAGGAAAAGCCGGTACCGTTCCGCGGACGTGGTACCGATACGCAGAATCACAATGCGGCCTACGTCGGTTGGAACAACGAGCTCGCCGAGGACAAGACCGACGCAACGCCGGTCACATCTGCCGACAAGTCAGCAAAAAAGCCGGCGTCCGCCCCCGCACCGCCGAAGAAGATCGGACCACCGGCGACGTTCGCTGTGTCCGTGCCCGAAGCGCTTCGCACGGAGTTGGGCATCGGCCGCAGCAGTGAGTTGTCGATTTCGTTGGCCGCGACCAACGACATTCCGGGGCCGCGTGCGGAGCCGAAGAAAGACGACGCCGAGAAGCCCAAGGACACAGGGCCGAAGGCCAAGGCGCCGAAGCCGCCGAAGAAGAAGAAAGAGAAAAAGAAAGAGCCAGACAAGACGCCTGTCGAGCTCACGATAGAAGTCGTCGACGCGGACGGTCACGCGGCGCGGCAGCCGTTGACCCGCTACGGCATTGCCCGGCATCCGCTCGACTCGAACATCTATCGGCGGCGCGGCCGCGACAAGGAACGCTTCACGAACATCTTCGAGTTGATACCGCAGACGTTCCTGATGCCGCTGAGCGATTTCGCGCAGACCACGCCGGGGTTCGATCCTGCCCGGCTCGCCACGATTCGACTGATCTTCGATAAGACGGTCGCGGGAACGATCATCATCGAGCACATTGGCGTGACTCCATGATCGGTCGCGCCCGGATCAGGGGTGAGGGTCTTTCGACCGCGGCTTGTTGAAATCGTGGGCGAACATCAACTTGATCGTCACGCGGTCGGACGCGTCGTTCAGTCCGAAGCCGATGCCCGTTTCAAGATCCACGGACCCCAGGCTGCGATTGAAGACGCCATACAACTGATGCGACTGTTGGCCGATCGCATGGAACTTTCGCAGCGGACCGTACTCCGAATATTCCTCGAGTGACACCTGCGTCTTGTCGTCGACGTTGTAGGCGACGCGCGTCGACGGCGCGAACACCAGGTTCTTGGGACCGTCGTAGGCAGTATCGAGGATCGGATTGAAGATCAGATCGACCTTGTCGAAGTGCCAGCCGATGATCGGGCGGAACTCCGTCGTCGTGAGCTTCTCGTCCCACCGCTTCGCGTTGAAACTCAGTTCGAAGCCGAGGCCGTAGATAAATTTTCGATCGTCGGCGTTCGGCACGGCGACGAGCGCGCGCAGCTTGAAGCCGTCGTAACCGAAGCCGAGATTCTTGTCGTGCGTATACAGCGGAAGGTAGAGGCCCGCCTCGAGCCATTTGTTCACGCCGTAGGCCCATTCCGTGACGCCGTTAAACGATTTATCAGCGACGACGGCGCCGGGAAAGGGGGGATCGGGATTGCCTTTCGGCGTGAAGTTGTTGTGCCACGTGAGATTGAACACGCCCTTCGGCGACAGGCCGGCATCATAGACCTGGATCTCGTCGCCTTGCGCGAACGCAGGACGCGCCGAGCCGAGCATCACCATCAACAGTCCCACGCACATGCAGATTCGATTCCGATTCACTCTTCGATCCCTCCGAAACGCGACGCAGTAGTGTAACCCCAGCCGCCCGAATACTTCCTCGATCGTTGCTATCGAATCTGCACCGGCGTGCCCCTGAAGCAGCCGACGGTGTACGGAAATTCTCGCGTCGCATGATAGTGATATCGCGTCGTCGTCACGCCATCGATCGTCACGTCGTGCGCGTGACCGTGACACTCGTCGAGATCGGCATTGGTTAATGCAACTCCGCCGACGCCAAGGTTGCCGTAGACACCGAAGCCGTCGGCGGCATAACCCACCAGCGCCGAATGGCCGGTGGACGAACGCGCGTCCGTGATGCAGCGGGACACGCTGTGATAGTGATACTGCCCCGCGTTTTGTGGGTGGCCGTCGCACGCGTCCTGCACCTCGTGCGCGACCGCATCGCGGCCATCCGCATCGGATGCGTTATAGAGCCGCGCGCCGGTAAGCAGCACACCGATCGCACCCAGCGAGGTGCAGGTCGGCGTGGTGTTCACCTGCGGGTTCGCAGGCAATCCCCAGTTGATCGGACTCGCCGAGATGGCATTGGGATTGCCGTCGTATTGCGCGGCGGGATCGGTACCGCGCGCGATCGGAAACACACCGGTGGTGTGCGATGGCAATCCATTGCCGGCCACGTTCAGCAGCGCGCCGAGCGCGCTGACGGAAAACTGCGACGGCCACGATACGGAGCCCTGCACCGCGATCTTCGCCGTCGCGTCCCATGTATCGCCGGTGATCCATGGCGCGCGGCCCGCGGGATTACTGCTGTTGGGCATTGTGCAGACCAGCAGGTAGCCGCGTCGAGGACTCGACGTGATCAACTTGCCGTCACCGACAGGAATGTGCGCCGGATCGATCGGCGCTGAAGCCACGGCGACAGGCGTCGTCACCGTGGCAGTCGTGTTTGTTGCGGTCGTCGATGTCGTCGCGACGGTCGGAGCGGTCGGCGATTGCTTACCGCCGCAACCAACGATGAAGACGATGAGGGAGCCGGCGAGCAACGCGCGCATGCACAGAGTATGACCGCCTCATCAGCAATCGGCTGCATCACCGCGGCGATGCCATCAAATTGTCACAGTCACGCATCGCGACGGGTGAATCGCGCTCGCCTACTTTGCACGCGCGAGCAGATCGATCAACGCCTGCGCCACGGGCTCCGGCTTCTCGTGCGGAACGAAATGGCCGGCGCCGGGGACGATGCGCTTGTCGACGATTTGCGGCAAGGTCGCGCGTTCACCCGCCGAGATTTCCGGTGATGGCGCACCAAACGCATCGTCGCCGCCGTGCAGGCTGATCACAGGTACATTGATCGGCGGACGCGCGGCGAGCTGCTTCTCCATCTCGAGGAAACGCGGCTCGCCGGGCGCGTTGAAGTTTCGATGCCGATAGGAGTGGATCACGCAGTCGACGAAGTCCGGGCTGTCGAACGACACCGCCGTCTGTTTGTACATCTCCGGGGTGAACTTCCACGTCGGCGACCATTCGCGCCACAAGGCTTCGCAGAGCGGGCCACGATTCTGCTCGAGGGCGGCACGGCCCTGCTCGGTGTTGAAGAACCACTGATACCAGGCGCGGCGCGCCGCTTCGGCCGACGGCGGCCGGCCCGGCGTGACGGTGTTCTGAATCGAGTAGCCACCTATTAATACGGCGCCGCGGACGCGGTCCGGATGCAATGCCGCCGCGACACCCGCCGCGCGCCCGCCCCAGTCGAATCCGGCAACAGCAAACCGCGGCAGCTTCAACGCATCGGCAAAATCGATCACGTCCTGGCCAATCGCGGCCTGTTCCGCGGTTCGCGGCTGCGATCGATCGAGGAAGCGCGTGGGTGCGTAGCCGCGCAGATACACCGCGAGCGCGCGATACCCGGCCTTGGCAAGAATCGGCGACACGCCGTCGTAGGCATGCGCGTCGTCGGGAAAGCCGTGCAGCAGAATGATCGGAAATCCGTTTGGATCGCCGGTCTCGTAATACGCGATCTCGAGGATCGGCGTCCGTACCGTCTTGATCGCCGGAGCGGCCGGCTGCAGGTTCAGTCCGCCGAGCGCGATCGCGCCGGCACCTTTCAGAAAATCGCGTCGATCCATGTGCGTGATCCGGAATAAGGGCGGCGCCACATCCGCCGCCCTACATTCTCACCCAATTCGCACCGCACGATATCGACCCGTCTTGCGATAAAAGAGAGAGATGGCACGAATCACCGGAGTCGAGCCGGAGCACACTTCGTTTCTGATGCGGCAGGTGTTCAGCCGCGTGCGGAAAGTGCTCGGCAAGGAGATCACGCCTCACAAGATCCAGGCGCGCGTGCCGCGCGTGTTCTGGATCGGCGTGATCATGGAAATGCTGCTCGGGCAAAAAGCACAGGTCTCTCGCCGCCATCGATCGATCGTCCAGCTACGCGCCGCATCACGCGTCGGGTGCCCGTTTTGAATCGACATCAATTCTGCCGGCGGCAGAATGTTCGGTTTGAGTGACGCTGAAATCGCGGACCTGATCGCCGATCGATCGTCGGTCTTCCCGCGGCCCGAGCAGTTATTGCTGCAGCTTGCGGATGCGATGTCGGCGACGCCCGCGAACGTCAGCGATGAGTTGTATACGGAATTGCGTGCCCACTTTTCAGAGGAAGCGCTGATCGAGCTGGGCGCCGACATTGCGCAAGAGAATTACCGCGCGCGGTGGAATCGGTTATTCGATGTGGGCAGCGACGAGTTGTATTGCCCGATCCCCTCGCATCGCGACGGCGGCAGACCATAATGGATCCGTGCCCGTCCTGTCCGCCGCGAACCTCACCAAAACCTATGTAAGCGGCGACGCGCGGGTGACCGCGCTTGGCGGCGTGTCATTTGAAATCGCCGCGGGCGATTTCGTCGCCCTGATGGGTCCGTCGGGCTGCGGCAAGTCGACGCTGCTGCACCTCTGCGGCGCGATGGACCGCCCGAGCGCCGGCACCGTTCATCTCAACGGCCGCGATCTCTCCGCGCTTGGCGACGACGAGCTGACGCGCGTTCGGCGGCAGGAAGTCGGCTTCGTCTTCCAGTTCTTCAACCTCTTGCCGACGCTTACTGTCAGCGACAACATTGCGCTGGCCTGCCTGCTCGCGGGCATGAAGACCACCGCCGCCGAACAACGCGCGCGCGATCTCGCCGCTCGCGTTGGTATTGCCCATCGACTCGATCACTATCCGCAGCAGATCTCGGGCGGAGAGATGCAGCGCGCGGCGATCGCGCGGGCATTGATCCACAAGCCGGCGCTGCTCGTCGCCGACGAACCGACGGGGAATCTCGATTCGGAAAACGGCGCGAACGTGCTGCAGCTGATATCGGAGTTGAATCGCGAAATGGGCGTCACGGTGTTAATGGCCACGCATGCGGCCGACGTCGCCGCGGCCGCGACGCGCACGCTGAAGATGAAGGATGGCCGGTTTGCGGCTGTTTAGGCAGTTCATCCTGCGGCCGATGCTGGCCGAAAAGATCCGGACGATCACGACGGTGCTCGGCGTGTCGCTTGGCATCGCGGTCGTGATCGCGATCCAGCTCACCAACGCCAGCTCGGTTCGAGGATTCGAGACGGCGCTCGAAACCGTGTCGGGCAAGACCGGTGTTGAGATCGTCGGCGTTGGCACAGGCATCGACGAATCGCTGATCCCGCAACTTGGCTGGCTGCGCGAATACGGGCGTGTCAGCCCGGTGATCGAAGGCAGCGCCGCGCTGGTGTTCGGCGACGTGAAGCAATTGAACTCGCGCCGCCAGATGGAAGCCGTGAAGGTGCTCGGCGTCGACATCCTGCGCGACCAGCCGTTTCGAGATTATGAGTTGCTTGAAGTTGAACGCGCCGACACACCTAAGGGTGTGTCGCCACAAGACAGTACCTCCACGCCTAAAGGTGTGTCGTTACCAGCCAGCACGTCGAGAGAGTTCAGCACACAGCAGTTTCTCGAGATTCTGACGAGCCCGCAAACCGTCATCATTACCGAGAAGCTCGCCACGCGGCGCGGCTATACGCTCGGCGGTCCGCTACGGCTGATGATCGGCGATCGCGTGCTCGACTTCGTCGTGCGCGGCATCCTGAAGAACGAAGGACCGGCGCGCGTCCTCGACGGCAATTTCATCATGATGGACATTGCCGCGGCGCAACTTGCGTTCGATCGGCTCGGCCGCGTCGATCACGTCGACGTCCTGCTGCCCGACGGCGCCGATCTTCGATCGACGCTCGATGCGATTGCGTCGCGGTTACCGGAGGGCATCTCGGCACAGCGGCCGGCGCGCCGTGGCGAGCAGGTCGAGACCATGCTCGCCGCATTCCATACCAACCTGACGGCGCTGTCGTGGATCGCGCTGATCGTCGGACTGTTTCTCGTCTACAACACGGTGACGATCTCGGTCGTCGCGCGGCGGCAGGAGATCGGCACGCTGCGCGCGCTTGGTCTCACCCGAATGAAAGTACTGGCCTTGTTCCTCGGCGAAGCGACCGCGCTCGCGGCGGCCGGTATCGTGATCGGGCTCGGCCTGGCAAGGCTGCTCGCCGATGGCGCAGTGTCGATGACGTCTCGCACGGTGAGCACGCTCTACATCGCCGCCGTCGCGGCGCCGCCGGAGATGACGCTGACACATGTCTGGCTCGCCATCGCGATCGGACTGCCGCTGTCGCTGGTTGCCGCCGCGATTCCGGCGCTCGAAGCAAGCCGCGTTCCTCCGACCGCATCGATGCGCGGGCACGACACGCTGGAGATGCGCGTGCGCTTCAAGCCTGCCGCGCTGGTGATTGCGATGGTGCTGCTCGCGGCTGCCTACGCGCTTACGCAGCTGCCGCCGATCGGCCGCCGTCCGGTCTTCGGTTACGCGTCGTCATTCGCGATCGTGATCGGCGCGTCATTCCTGGTGCCGGCGATCATGTATGCCCTCGCGAAGATTGGCCGGATGTTCCTGCGCCGGCGGCTCGGCGTCGAAGGTCTGCTCGCGCACGCCAACCTGACCGCCGCGATTCCGCGGCTCTCGATTTCCGTCGCGGCTCTTTCTGTCTCGCTGGCGATGATGGTGGCGATCGCGGTGATGATCGGCAGCTTTCGCGACACGGTCGTCTACTGGATCTCGCAAACGCTGCAGGCAGATCTGTTCATCGGGCCCGGCATCAGGCCGAGCGTCGGGTCCGAACAGACGGTTTCAAGTGACGTGATCGCGAAGATCGCCGCGCATCCGGCCGTCGAGTCGATCGACCGGTTTCGCAACATCGATCTCGTCTACGAAGGCAATCTTGCGGTCCTCGGCGCGGGCTCGTTTGACGTGATCGCCGGCCGCGGCGGTTTGTTGTTCAAGTCACCGGCCAACGCGCGCGACGAAGTACTGCGACAAGCTGACCAGGATGTGATCATCGTCTCGGAGCCGTTCGCGATGAAGTATCACAAGCGCGTCGGCGATCCGCTCGTGATCCCGACACCGAAGGGACCACACACCTTTCGCATCGTCGCGATTTCGTACGACTACTCGAGCGACCGCGGTGCGGCGATGCTCAACTGGCCAACATTCCGAAAATATTTCGGCGATCTCGCGCCGACGGGCGTTGCGGCGTACCTGAAAGACGATGCCGATCCAGACAAGGTGCGGACCGAGATGCTCGATTCACTCGACGAGGGTCACCGCGCCTTCATCTACAGCAACAGGACGCTGAAGAACGAGATTCTGCAAGTGTTCGACAGCACGTTCGCGATCACCTACGCGCTCGAACTAATCGCGATCGTCGTCGCGATGCTCGGCGTCGCCGGCACGCTGTTGACGCTGGTGCTCGAGAGACGCCGCGAGTTGTCGTTGTTGCGGCTGACGGGTGCCGACCGCCGGCAGGTCGGACGAATGGTGATCATCGAAGCGGCGCTGATCGGCGCGGTAAGCCAGGGCATCGGCCTCGCGGTCGGCTTCGCACTGTCACTGGTGTTGATCTACGTGATCAACGTGCAAAGTTTCGGATGGACGATTCAGTTCCACCTGCCGCTGGCGTTTCTCGTGCAGGCGTCGATCGCCGTCGTGATCGCGACGTCGATCGCGGGAATCTATCCGGCTCGGCGAGCCGCGCAACTTGTACTCACACATGACGAATAACGAAATTGGTTCCACAGGTTCCAGGGGTTCCAGGGGTTCCAAGGGCATTGTTCTGGCCCTGGTTCTTGGTTCCATCGTTCACGCGCAGTCGCAATGGAAGCCCGCAGAACCTGGTTATCAATACTCATTCCCGCGCGATCACGCGGCGCATCCCGCCAACAAGATCGAGTGGTGGTATTACACCGGCAACGTGAAGACCGACGATGGGCGCCGCTTCGGATACCAGATCACGTTCTTTCGCGTCGGCATTGATTACGCGCCGGCGAACCCGTCGAAGTGGGCCGTGCGCGATCTTTACATGACACACCTGGCCGTCAGCGATCCAAAGGGCCAGCGCTATCGATATGCGGAGAAACTTTCGCGCGGTGGGCCCGGTCTCGCGGGTGCCGACACCGATCGCTATCACGTGTGGAATGAGGACTGGGTCGCAATGCTCGACGGGAGCCGGGAGTCGGGAGCCGGGACCCGGCACGTCCTCAAGGCCTCAAGTCCGCAAGCCGGCATCGATCTCGTGCTCGATGAAGGCAAGCCGCCCGTTATTCACGGCATCAACGGCATCAGCCAGAAAGGCGCCCGGCCGGGAAATGCATCCCACTACTACTCGCTGACCCGAATGCCGACCAAAGGCACGATCGTCGTCGACGGAGAGCGATTCATCGTCTCTGGCGAAACGTGGATGGATCATGAGACGGGCACGAGCTTTCTCGAGCCGGAGCAGCGCGGCTGGGATTGGTTCGCGCTGCAGCTCTCCGATGGCCGCGAGATCATGCTCTACCAGCTGCGACGCGCGGACGGATCGCGCGATCCGCGCTCGAGCGGCACGATTGTCGAGCGCGACGGAAAGTCGATCCACCTCGCGGAGAAGGATTTCATCCTGACTAAGGGACGACGAGCGTTCAAGTCGCCGAACGGCGCGGAGTACCCAACAGAATGGACGGTGTCGATTCCGTCGCAACAGCTCGAACTCACGGTCACGACGCCGCTCAACGACCAGGAGTTGTCACTCGTGAAGTCGACGGGCGTGGCGTATTGGGAAGGGATGATCGAGGTCACAGGCCGACGGGCGAACGGGCCAACGGGTGAACAGGACATTCACGGAGTCGGGTACCTGGAAATGACCGGGTATCACGGCTCGCTCGGCCGCGTGCTTTCCTCGCAGTAGCGCGATGCGTATTGCCGTTGTCGGCGCGGGAATTGCGGGACTCGCAGCCGCGAGATCGCTGGCCGCGAATCGTCACGACGTGACGATGTTCGAGCAGTCGACCATCCCGGGCGGCCGCATGGCGACGAAGACGTTCGGCGCTATCGAATTGCCGAAAGGACTATCGGGGGAAGTCGCATTCGATCACGGCGCGCAATATTTCACCGTCCGCGACGACCGCTTCTCCGAAATCGCCGCGGAATGGGAGCGCGACAAGGTGATCTCGAAATGGACCGGGCGCATCGTCTCGTTTGACGGCGAAGGCTGGGAAGAGCTGACAAGCCAGACGAATCGCTACGTCGGTACGCCGGGCATGAGTGCGATCGCCGCGTGGTTGGCCTCTGGCCTCGACATCTGCTTCGACCAGAAGGTCGACACGCTCGATCCGCTCATCGCCGAATTCGACCGCGTCATCGTCGCTGTGCCATCGGATCGCGCAACCGCGTTGGTGTCCGGGCTTCCCGCGGTGACGATGAAACCGTGCTGGGCGGTGATGGCGGCGTTCGAAGAACGCGTCGCCGCCCGATTCGACGCCGCGTTCGTCAACGGCAGCGCCGTCAGCTGGATCGCGCGCAACTCATCGAAGCCGAAACGCAATTGGAAGATCGACACGTGGGTGATCCACGCATCGACGGCATGGAGCGCATCGCATCTGGACGACCAGCCGGATGATGTCGGCGCCTTTCTGATGGAAGCGTTCGAGGACCTGGTCGCGGCCGGATTACCGCGCGCGTTTTTCGCGACGGTGCATCGCTGGCGTTACGCGACCGCCGATCCGCCGCTCGCCGTCGGTGCAATCGCGCGCGATCGCGTGATCGTGTGTGGGGACTGGTGCAAGGGCTCTCGAATCGAAGACGCCTACTTGAGCGGCGTTGAAGCGGCGCGGTTGGTTTTCTGAGGCCTGCTTTATTCTTCTTTAGGCGCCTTCTTCTTATTTGGCTTGCCGACCCGGCCGCGCTCGCCGCCAGTCCATCGCATCTGCACCAGAGTGCCAAGCGCGCCAGTGATGAACCAAGCCCACGGCAACCATCGCAGTCCAGGCGCCGGATTCAACGGATAGGCAACCCAGACGTCGCCGGCCGCCGCTGCTTTCAGCGGACCGTTATCGCCCATCAACGCCATTCCGCCAACGAGCATCGTCCACGCGCCGGCAAACGCGGTGCCGAGAATGATCACGTATCGCTGCAGCCACGTCGCGAGCACGGCACCGGCGACGGAAAACAGGATCACGACGGCAGGATGCGGGTCGCCCTCGATCTGCGTCCAGATCAAATTGACGATCAGGGCGCCGATCGCGGCGCCGACAAGCGCCACGCCGACGAAATACGCCGCGAGGAGCAGCGCCGCGCCCGCAATGCCGCCGACAATCGCGGCAATCACCATCGGCGTCGTATCGGCCGCGCCGAACACCGAGCTGGCCGCCAGCGCGCCGATGATGAAACCGAACACGCCGAGCACGACCTTGAAGAGACGATAGCCGAGGAAACAGGACACGAATCCGCCGGCCAATAACACGATGGCAGCGGGGGCTTGGTAGGCCGCGGGCAGCATCAGGGGTTGACCGCGATTCTACACTTCTCTGCGGCCGTCGAGCGCTTTGCCGACCGTCAGGTCGTCGGCGTAGTCGAGATCGGCGCCGACCGGGATGCCGGTCGCGATTCTCGTCACCCGCAGGCCGAGCGGCTTCAGCAGGCGCGCGAGATAAATCGCCGTCGCCTCGCCTTCGACCGTGGGGTTGGTCGCGAGGATCACCTCTTCGACCGTGCCGCCCGCAATTCGTGACAGCAGCCCCTTGATCTTCAGGTCGTCGGGGCCCACGCCCTGCAGCGGCGAGATCGCGCCCATCAGCACGTGATAGAGCCCGCGAAACCCGCCGGTGCGATCGACCACGCTGACGTTCTGCGGTTCTTCGACGACGCAGATCACCTTGTGATCGCGGCTTGGATCGCCGCACAGCGGGCATGGATCAACGTCGGTGATGTTGTTGCAGGTCGAGCAATACGTGACGCGATCCTTGACGTCGCGGATCGCCTGGCACAATTTCTCCGCATCTTCACGCGGCGTGCGCAACACGTGGAAGGCAAGCCGTTGCGCGCTCTTCGCGCCAATGCCGGGCAGCTTCTTGAATTGTTCGACGAGTTCCTGGAGTGATGCGGGAAGAGACATTACATCCCAGGGAGCCGCAGCCCGCCGAGCAGTCCGCCCATCTTCTGCTTCATCGCTTCATCGACCTTGCGATTGGCGTCGTTGATTGCGGCGGTGACCAGGTCCTGCAGCATCGCCACGTCGTCTTTCGACACGACTTCAGGATCAATGGTGATGCGCTGCACGTGCTTGTGGCCGTTCATGACGACGGTGACCATGCCGCCGCCGGAGTTGGCTTGCACGGACAACTCGGACATTTCGCGCTGCAGGCGTTCCTGCATTTCCTGCGCCTGCTTCATCATCGCGTGAATATCCATCAGTGTTCTTCGATGGTGGTCTTGTCGACCGGAAAGATTTCAAGCACCGCCTGCACGGTGGAATTGGCCATCACGTCTTCAGACGACGCGGGTGAAGCGGGTGAGACAGGTGAAGCGAGTGAAACAGGTGACGCGGGTGGCTTCGCCGGCTGCTCGCCGGCATCCGCAACCGCGACCGACACCGGCACGGGCTTGCCCGCAACCTTTTCGGCGATCGATGCCAGCCACGCCTTCTGCTCTTCGCACTGCCCTTTCGCGTTCTTCTGATTCGGCAGGAACGTGAACACGATCTTGTCGGCGGACGCATCGATGCGAAACGCAGACGCGACGACCAAGTTATAGAACGTCGATTTGCCGGCTTTTACTTCCGCAAGAAAGCGATCTTTAAATGCGTTGTCGCCGCTCGGGGCCGCTGGACTTGGCGCTTGGACGGGTTGCGGCTTGGGGCTTGGGGCTTGAGGCTTGGGCGCAAAACTCGGCGCCGCCTTTTGGAACGACGCCTTTGGAACCGATGGAACGTTTGGAACCGATGGAACCGAGCGAGTTCCGCTAAGCAATTCCGTCAACGGAACGAGCTTGCGCAGGTGCATCAGCCGTAACAGCGCCATTTCCAGGTTGTAGCGCGGCTGATCGCTGACACGAACTTCCTGCTCCGCTTTCGTCAGCAGATCGAACGCGCGCAGCAGATCTTCGCGCGACCATTGACCGGACATGGCGGCAAGGCGTTCGCGTTCGGCATCGGCGGCAACATCGGGATCCGATGCGCGCTTTGGATCGACCGACAGGATCAACAAGTCGCGCGTCGCGCGAGCGAGTTCGCGGCAGAGCAATCGCAAATCGTAGCCGCGCTCGATCGCGCGCTCGACGAGCGCGAATGCGGACGGCGCATCCTCGGTCGCGACCGCGTCGAGCATGTCGAAGACAAGATCGCGGCCGACCAGGCCAAGCACGGTGACCACGTCGTCGACGACGATCGAGTCGCCGGCAAAGGCGCGGACCTGGTCGAAGGCGCTGAGCGAGTCGCGCATGCTGCCTTCACCGGCGCGCGCCAACAGCATCAAGCCCTCGTCCGGAATCTCAATCTTCTCTTCGCCGGCAATGGAGCGCAGCTGCTGCGCGACGATCTTCGGTGAAATGGTCTTGAACTCGTAAACCTGCGACCGCGACAGCACCGTGTCGGGAATCTTGTGCTGCTCGGTCGTCGCCATCATGAAGATCACGTGCGGCGGCGGCTCTTCGATCGACTTCAGCAGCGCGTTGAATGAGTTCGCCGACAGCATGTGGACTTCGTCGATGATGAAGACCTTGTAGCGATTGCGCACCGGCGCGATCGACAGTCCCTCAACGATCACCTCGCGAACGTTGTCGACGCCCGTATGCGTGGCAGCGTCGATTTCCAGGACGTCGATGTCGCGGCCTTCCGCGATTTCGACGCAGGCTTCACAGACACCGCACGGGTCGGGCGTTGGTCCCTTCACGCAGCTGAGCGCGCGCGCCAGGATGCGCGCGGTGGTCGTCTTGCCGCAGCCGCGCGGGCCAGAAAAGACGAACGCCTGCGCAATGCGCTTGCTCTTCAGCGCGTTCTTGAGCGTGCGCGTGACGGCTTGCTGGCCGAGGACGTCTTCGAATTTCTGGGGCCGCCACTTGCGGGCCAGGACTTGATACGCCATTTGTGGGAGGGAAACTCGACCCGGAAATCCTCAGCACATCACGGTTACGACTTAGCGCTGCTGCCTTCCGGCCCTGACGCGATTCGCCGCCCTGAGATTGCCGAGGCTCCGGGCCGAATGTTTAGTTTCTCACACTTCGACGCGGTGCGCGCGCACATGTGCGCCCGCCTCGCACGCGTCGCCGCCCATCGTCTAAGTCCTTTAGTTACGCCATTTGGTTGCGGGCATCCGACTTGCTCTTTCGACCATCGATCATGATTCATTTCCCGCCTGCCGACCGCGGCCAGACGGAGCTGTTCGGCGAGCCGCACCGGCTCGCCTTGCTGAGCCAGGCGGCTCACGTCGTCGTCATCGATGACGAGGAAGCGAACGTGCGGCTGGTGAAGAACCTGCTCGAGCGCGCGGGATTTCATTCCGTCACGGGACTGACCGACGCCAAGCTGCTGCACAATCTGGTGATCACCGAGCCGCCCGACCTGGTCATCACCGACCTGCACATGCCGGGCATCGATGGCTTCGGCGTCCTCGATATCCTTGCGCCGCTGATCAACCAGGAACGCCTGCCGGTGCTGATGGTCACCGGCGACGGGTCGCGCGATGCACGGCAGCAGGCGTTGACGCGCGGGGCCAAGGACTTCGTCACCAAGCCGTTCGACCTCGTCGAGGTGCTGTTGCGCGTCCGCAACCTGCTCGAGAGCCGGATGCTCTTCCAGGACCTGCGCAAGCAGAATCGCACGCTGCTCGAATCGGCAAAGGGCCGCACACGCGAGCTCGAATCGACGCGCATCGAGATGATCGAGCGGCTCGCGCTGGCCGCCGAGTATCGCGATGAAGAGACCAGCGATCACAATCATCGCGTCGGCGCGATGTCGGCGAAACTCGCGGAAGCGATCGGCTGGACGCGCGAGGATGCCGGGCTGCTGCGGCGGGCCGCGGCGCTGCACGACGTCGGCAAGATCGGCATCCCCGACGCGCTGTTGCGTAAGCCGGGAGCGCTCACCGAGGGCGAGGTGCGCGTGATGCGGACGCACACGTCGATCGGCGCGCGCATTCTTGGCGGCAGCCAGGTGCCGCTGTTGCAGCTAGCCGAAACGATCGCGCTTTCACACCACGAGCGATGGGATGGCAGCGGCTATCCGCACTGCCTGTCCGGTGAACAGATTCCACTGGTCGGCCGCATCGTGGCGGTCGCGGATGCTTTTGACGCGATGACGAACGACCGGCCGTATCGAGTGGCGCGCCCCATCGCTGCCGCGCTCGACGATCTGCGGTCCCTGCGGAACCGCCACTACGAAGGCGCGATCGTCGATGCGCTTGAACAGATCGTGTCGTGCGACCCGCGCTACGACGCCAGGAGCGTGGCAGCGAGCTGTTCGTAGACGTCGACGGCACGCTGCAGCTCGTCGATCGATACGTGCTCGCGGTCGGTGTGGGCAACGTGAATCGATCCCGGCCCGAGCAGCAGCGGCGCGCCCCAGTTCGACAGGAACGGGATGTCGCTGAAGTAGGAGAACACCGCGGTCTCGAATCCAGGCACGGTATGCATCGTCACCGCTGGCAATTCGAGAATCTCCTCGATCTTGACGCGTCCGCCGAGCGTGGCGTGCAGCAGCTCCCGCACCGGTTCGTGAGCGCCAACGGTGCGAAAGAACACTTCCGCTTCGGCGTTCGGCGGAATGACATTAGGCGCCATGCCGCCGTTGATCAAGCCGACCGTGTAGTGGGTCTTGCCGAGCAGCGCATCGGCGGGCCAATCGGCGTCGCGCAGCGCCATCAGGCAATCCATCAGTTTTTCGATCGCTGATTCGCCGAGCTCGGGATAACCGGAGTGCGCCGCCTTGCCGGTCGCGGTCAGGCGCACGCGATAACACCCGCGTGTCGCGGCGCCAAGCCGCAGATCGGTCGGCTCGCCGTTGATCAGAAACTTGGTTTTCGACGCGATCTTATTCGCCGCCTTCGCACCGTCGCTGCCGCGCTCTTCGCCGCCAACGAACACCAGACCGATCCGCGTCTCGCCTTTCGCCCTCAGCCGCTCGGCGGCGGCCACTTGTGCGGCAAGAATTCCCTTCGCATCGCACGATCCGCGTCCAAACAGCTTGCCGTCCTCGATGCGGCTTGGAAAAAACGGCGGGACGCAATCGAAGTGAGTTGAGAAGACCACGTCGGGCTCGCCGACGGCGGCGATGACGTTCACTCGCGGGATCCGGGAGCCGGGAGCCGGGAGCGGGAGGTCGTCCAGGGGCTGCTCAAGAACTGAATAACCACGCTCTCGCAAGAAGTTCGCGAGGAATTGCCCAACCTCGCCTTCGTTTCCGGTCGTCGATTCAATGTCGATGAGCTGTCGCGCGAATTCGAGAACATCCACGGCTCCCGGCTCCCGGTTCCCGGCGTCCGTCGTCATCGAATCCACTTTTCCAGTTCAGTGCGTTGATCCGTCTTGTCGTCGCGATACTTGACGATCACCGGCGTCGCCAGCGAAAGGCCCCAGTCCTTGCCGGCGCCAACGCTGACGGCTCGAGCGCCAGGCACGACGACCGCGCCGGCTGGAATGATCAGCGGCTCGCCTTGGGCCGGCTTGATGATCGTGCTGTTCACGAGATCGTAGACGGGGGTCGACCCCGTCAGGATCGTGCCGGCCGCGATCACGGCCCGCTGTTTGATGACCGCGCCTTCGTAGATGCCGGTGTTGCCGCCGATCAATACGTCATCTTCGACGATCACCGGGAGCGCACCAACGGGCTCGAGCACGCCCCCAATCTGCGCCGCCGCACTTACATGTACGCGCGCTCCGATCTGCGCGCACGATCCGACCAGCGCGTGCGAGTCAATCAACGTGCCCTCGCCAAGATAGGCGCCGATGTTGACGTACATCGGCGGCACGCAGATCACGCCGCGCGCCACATACGCGCCGCCGCGAATCGCCGATCCACCGGGCACGACGCGAATGTTGGACGAGACCGCAAACTGCTGGACGGTCTGCGTGTCTTTGTCCGAAAACGGCAGGCCTGCAGATTGATCGACGAGGTCGCCAAAGCGAAAGCCGAGCAGGATGCCCTGCTTGACCCAGGTGTTGACGCGCCAGCCGCTGGCCGTCGATGCATCGGGCTCCGCAGAGCGAATCGATCCCGCCTCGAGTGCCGCTTTCAGTTCGTTGAATGCCCCGCGCGCTTCTTCGCGATCGGCCGACGCACCAGACGCCGCAAGTTCCTCAATGGTGGACTTCAGCGACAATCCCCAGCTCCTTCAAGAATGCGCGAACCTTCTCCTGCGATGCGGGCCGCGGCGACACCATCGGCAGCCGATAAACCTCTTCGCAGAGTCCCAGCACCGCCATCGCGTACTTCACGGGGCCCGGGTTCGACTCGACGAAATTGCCGAGCATCAGCGGCACGAGGCGGTGATGCATTTGACGCGCGGCCGCATAGTCGCCGCGCTCGGCGGCCTCCACCATCTGCGACATCTCCGCGGGAATGACGTTCGACGCGACGGAAATCAAGCCGCGGCCGCCAATCGCCATCAACGCCAGCGTCAACGCATCGTCTCCAGACAGCACCAGGAAATCTTTCGGCACCGCGCGGCAGATCTCGACCATCTGCGTGATGTTGCCCGATGCTTCCTTGACGCCAACGACACGAGGAATGGTCGCGAGCTTCGCGCAGGTGGCGGCGTCGATGTTGCAACCCGTTCGACCGGGCACGTTGTAGAGCACGATTGGCAGCGAGGTCGCCTCAGCGATCTTCGAGAAATGTTGATACAGGCCTTCGGGCGTCGGCTTGTTGTAGTACGGAGTGACCGACAACAGACCTTGCACGCCGATGCTCTGCATCTCTTTCGCGACGTGCACGACCTCGTTCGTGTCGTAGCCGCCGGCACCCGCCATCACCGGCACCTTGCCGTTGGCGGCTTCGAGCGTGAGCTCGACGACGCGCCGACGCTCAGCGGCGCTCAGCGTCGGCGTCTCCCCCGTCGTCCCGCACGGCACCAGGAAGTGGATGCCGGCATCGATCTGCCGCTTCGCCAGGCGCTTCACGCCGGCTTCATCAAGCGCGCCGCTCTTGGTGAACGGAGTAATGAGTGCAGTACCAACGCCGGTGAATTGTTGTCTCATGATGAACTCTTACTGCCGACTCTTGACTGTTGACTGTTCCCCGCGAGCATGTCTCGAATCGAAAACCACCCGCGCCTGCCGACCAGCCATTGCGCGGCAACCAGCGCGCCGCGCGCGAAGACGGCGCGGTCGCGAACCGTGTGCGTCAATTCAATCGTCTCCGACGGTCCATCGAAGCCGACGGTATGTGTTCCGGGAATATGACCCGCACGCGTGGATGACATATCGATCGCGCGCGCGTATCCGGCCTTTTCCATTCCCGCCTTGATCGTCAGCGCCGTGCCCGACGGCGCGTCCTTCTTCATGATGTGGTGCGCTTCATGCACCCACGCGCCGAACTCAGCGTGCTTGGCGAACTGACGGCTCGCTTCTTCGACCGCAAGCTGGAAGATGTTCATGCCGAGCGAAAAATTCGACGCCGCGAGCACGCCGATGCCGGCCTTTTCCGCAACCGATCGCATTTCCGCTTCGCGCTCTTGCCATCCGGTCGTGCCAATCACCACGTTGATCTTGCGCTCGGCAAGCCGCGGCAGATTCTTCGGCACCGCATCCGCGAGCGTGAAGTCGATCGCGACATCGGCATCCGCGAGGGTGCCGCCATGCTCATCGAGCACGCCGGCGATCGTGGCGCCATATTCAGGCGCGAGCGATTCGACCAGTCGCCCCATCCGGCCGTGACCGAGCAGCAGGATGCGCATCACGCGGTCAGCGCTTCCCCGCTGCGGCCGGTTCCGCCGGTGACGATTGCGGTGCGAAGAATTTGTCGTGCACGCGCCCGAGCGCCGTTGGCAGATCTGACTCTCGAATCACGAACGTGATGTTGCGGCGCGATGCGGCCTGCGACACCATCCGCAGCGGCACGTCGCCGACCGATGCGAGTACGCGGGCAGCCAGGCCCGGATCGTCGTGCATGCCGTCGCCGACGACGCACACGATCGCCATCAGTTCCTCTCGCTCGACCTGCGCAAACCCCGACAATGATTCGACGATCGACGGCAATCGCCGCGCATCGTCGATCGTGACCGACACGCTCACTTCCGACGTCGTCACCACGTCGACGGGCGTCTTATGCTTTTCGAAAACCTCGAACAGCCGGCGCAGGAAGCCGTGCGCCATCAACATGCGCGTCGACGTGATGTCGACTACGGTGACGCCTTTCTTCGACGCGACCGCCGTCAGCGGCGCGGCCTTTGGCCGCTCGGAGGTAATCAACGTACCTCGCGCCGTTGGACGGTGCGAGTTGAGGATGCGAACGGGAATATTGCGCGCCACTGCCGGCTGGATCGTCGCCGGGTGCAAGACCTTGGCGCCGAAGTACGCCAGTTCCGACGCTTCCGCGAATGAGAGGTGCGGCACGACCTGCGGATTCTTCACGATGCGCGGATCCGCGGTGAGCATGCCGTCAACGTCGGTCCAGATCTGAATTTCCGCCGCGCCGAGGCACGCGCCAACAATGGCCGCAGAGAAATCGGAACCGCCGCGGCCGAGCGTCGTCGTGACGCCTTCGGTGGTCGCCCCGACGAATCCACCCATCACCGGAATGCGGCCGGCGGCGAGCGGCGGATCCGCGTAGGTCATCAGTGCGGCGGTGGTTTCTTCGAACATCGGCGCCGCCGCGGTGTGCTCGCCGTCGGTGACGACGGCCTTGCGCGAATCGACATACGTCGCAAGAAGTTTGTGCGACGTCAGCGCAGCCGCGACGATCTGGCTGCTGAGGATTTCTCCGGTCGCAGCGAGCGCATCAAGCCAGCGCGGTGACACTTCCTGGAGGACTGCCAGTGCCGAAACGACGCGTTCGAGTTCGTCGAATTCGCGATTCAGCGCATCGACGACGGGCTTGCGGAGCGACGGATCCGAAATGACTTCGGAAACCTTGATGTGCCGCGCGCGCAAATCCTGCAGGCTCGTGCGCGCGCCTTCCACATCGCCCGATCGCGCGAGCGCGGCGACACCGAGCAAGCGGTCGGTGACGCCGGACAGCGCGGAGACGACCACCACGGGACCGCGCGCATCACCGCCTTCCGTCTGCGCTTCGGCCTGCCGCTCGGCCCTGACAATGGCGATCAGCCGCTCGATCGCCGCTTGATCGGCGACCGACGTGCCGCCAAATTTCATGACTTTCATTGCAACATGCCTTCGGCGTGCATCAATTCAGCATTGAGGATCGCCGCACCCGCGGCGCCTCTCACAGTATTGTGTCCCAGCGCGACGAACTTCGCGTGCATGACGGGGCACTCGCGCAACCGTCCGATCGTCACCGCCATGCCACCGCCGAGATCCGCATCAAGACGCGGCTGCGGACGGTTTTGCTCTTCGGTAACGACCAGCGGCGGCTGCGGCGCGCTCGGCAGCCATAGTTCCTGCGGCCGGCCGGCAAAGTTGCGCATGGCCTCGCCGATTTCTTCGATCGATCGCTTCTGTTCGAACGCGATCGACACGGTCATGGTGTGGCCATCGATCACCGGCACGCGGTTGGTGTGCGCTGAGACGACCGCCGGGTACGGCGTGCGGCCGCCATCGGCGCCGAGGATCTTCAGCGTCTCCGACTGCATCTTCTCTTCTTCGCCGCTGATGAACGGCACCACGTTGCCGAGGATATCGAGCGACGGAACGCCCGGATATCCCGCGCCGGACACAGCCTGCATGGTCGACACCACCACGGCGCGGATGTTGAAAGCGCGCAGCGGAGCGATCGCCATCGCAAGCACGATGGTCGAGCAATTGGGATTGGTGACGATCGCGCCGCTCCAGCCTTTGGATCGCCGCTGTTCGCCGATCAGCGAGAGATGGTCCGCATTCACTTCCGGAATCAGCAGCGGCACGAGCGGATCCATGCGGAAGTTTCGCGCGTTGCTGACGACAATGTGTCCGGCCGCCGCAAACGCGCCTTCAATGTCGCCGGCGACCGACGCATCAAGACCGGAGAACACGACCTTCGGTCCGCGGCCTGGCATACATGCCTCGACGATGCGACCGGCCGAGCCGCCGGGAATCGGCGTCGACAATTTCCACGGTGCGACGGATTTATACGGCTTGCCTTCCGAGCGCTCGCTCGCTGCCAGCCATGTGCACCGGAACCACGGATGCCGCGCGAGCCGTGAAACGAATTGCTGTCCCACGACGCCCGTTGCGCCCAACACACCGACTTCGATCGCGTCCATAACTCCCTGTTGGCCTGTTCGCCCGTTCGCCTGTTGGCCCGAAATAAAAAACCCGCTCACGGTTCGTCCGCGGCGGGTAGGTATCGAATCGTCGAAACTGTCGCTGACCAGTTCCTACAGACGAATGCCCCCCGCGCCACGCTTGGCCCGCTTAGGCATCCGCTTTCGGATCATCGTCACGGCAGACAGTATAACGTCAGCTTACGGTTGAGTCCACTCGGCGCTACGCGCCGCGGGCGAATGAGACGGACCGCTGTTCGGCGGGATATCCATTGTGCGCGAGCGTTGCGCTCGATACCGTCAGGATGTCGCCGTCGGACGACACGCCATACGTCACGCGGCTGACCAGCGCGTCGCCGGATTTCACGACGGCCTCGAGCACGTTGGCGTCGATCCATCGAGACGCGATTACGTAATTGTGGTCAGCGGAATATTCACGCCCGTCGACGCGCAGCACGTTGGTGCCGTTGCGATCGCTGATGCGCACTTCGACGCCGGCAATGTCGAAGTGGAGCGTTGCACTGTCACTGATCCAGCGTCCGGCGAGTGAGCGGGTCGTCACGGGGCCGTAACCGTAACACACGCGCCCGCGGCAATCAATCAGTCGTGCCTGAGCGCAGCAATCGGAGCGAGTGCGGCGGCGCGGCGCGCCGGCAGGAAACAGGCGGCGCCGGCGGTCAGCAGCAATACCATCGCGACGCCGCTCAAACTCACAGGATCGAAAGCGGTGATGCCGAACAGCATCGTTCGAAAGACTCCGCCGACGATCATCGCGCCAGCCAGGCCGCCTGCAAGCCCGATCATCACGGGCCTGATGCCGACGGCGAACATCCACCGCATCACGTCGGCGCGTGACGCACCAAGCGCCATGCGCACGCCGATGTCTTTCGTTCGGCATGCCACCGCATAGTTGGTGACGCCGTAGACGCCGACGACGCCGAGCACCAGCGCGACGATCGCGAACAAGAGCGTCAGCGTGACCTGGAAGCGACGCTGCGCCAGCGTAGACGCGACTACTTCACGCATCGTGCGCATCGCGGTGATCGGCAGATCCGGATCCAATCGGCGAATTTCTGTCTTGACCGCGGCGGCAAGCGTTGCCGGATCGGTCGTCGTCCGCACGACCAGCGTCATTGGACCGCTCGACCACTGCGGATACGGCCGATACAGCGCTGCGGTCGGCTCTCGATCGAGGCCACCGGCCTTGGCATCAGCGACAACGCCGACGACTTCAACGGGCGGGATACGCAGATTGCTGCCCTGGCGGAACTTCTTTCCGATCACCCCGGCGGCCGTTTCACCCGGCCACAATCTCGTTGCGAGCGCTTCGCTGACAATGCCGACGAGCCGTGATTCGTTCGCGGCAAACGTACGGCCCGCACGCAGCGGTGTTCCGCTCGCGGCAAAGTATCCCGGCGTCACGGCCCGGATCATGCCCACCGGCCGCGACAACAGCAGCGAGTCAAAGTCGGTATCGTCTTCCCTGAATATTGCGCGGCTCGGACCGTCGGATGGCGACACGGCCGGCAGATCGTTAATCGCACCTGCGGCGACCACGCCTGGCAGCGCGCGGATACGATCGGTGAGATCGCGATAGAACACCTCGCGCGCCTCGCCGGAGGCGTAGCGCTGACCGAAGAGCGACAGGTCGGCGGTGAGCACACTCTCGACGTCGTAGCCGCGGTCGCTGTTCATGATGTTGACGAAGCTGTGCAACAACAACGCGGCGGATGCGAGCAACAGCGTGGCGAGCGCCATTTCGACACCGACCAGGAATTGCCGCATGCGGCCGACGCGCAGCGGCGTGGTGCGCCCGGCATCCTTCAGCTCCATCGCAAGCTCGCGGCGGTTGGCTTGCCACACCGGCGTCAATCCGCAGAGAGCGCCGGTCAGCAGGCTGACCAGCAGCGCGCTGACTAGAAACGGCAGGTTGATGCCTGCGCTCGACAGGATCCGCACGTCATCCGGACCGACGCGCGCGAGGACCGTAGTGCCGTATGACGCAATCGCACCGCCGATCACGCCGCCGGCGAGCGCAAGCAACAGCGTCTCCGTCAGCAACTGGCTCATGATGCGCCCGCGTCCAGCGCCGAGCGCGACACGCATCGCGATCTCCGCAGACCGGCTGGCGCCCCGCGCGAGAAATACGTTGGCGATACTCGCACACGCGGTCGCGAGCAAGAGCACGGCCGCCGCGACGATCAGGAGGATCGGCACGCGCACGTTGGCCGCATACACAGCGCGCATCGGTTTGAGTTGCGCGACGGGCTCGGTTTTGACGCCAGGCATTTGCGCGCGCGCAAGATCAATCAACACGCTGGCCAGCTGCTGCTCGCCGCGCGCCCGATTCCGCGGATCCGCCAATCGCACCAGCACCCCGTACGCCCAGTTCTCGTTGTTGAGCGTTTGCGGCGGCTCGGCGAGCGGTTTCCACACGTCGACGCGCTCTGCAAACGGAATCACCGGGTGCAGTTGCGTTTTCGTCGGCACCAGCGCCGATTCCGAGGCAACGCCGATGATCTGATACCGATCGCCGTTGATCGCGATCGTCTTGCCGATGACGCTGTCGTCGCCGAAATAGCGCGCGCGCCACATCGAATAGCTGATGATGACCACGCGATCCTTGCCGGGGATGCCTTCGTCGGGCGCGAAGTCGCGGCCGCGCGCGAGCGGCACGCCAAGAAATGAGAAGAAATTCGTGGCGACGCGCGCCGCGCCGAAGCGTTGCGGTTCGCCGTCGCCCACGACGCTGGCTTCCCACGGCGTCAGCGCCGTCATCGACGAAAACACCGTGTCCGCGCGTTGCCACGCATCGAACAACTGCACCGTCGCGGGCAGACTTGGAATCTGCTGGCGCCGCTCCGGAATCACGACTTCAGCGCTGTAGATCTCGTCCGGATGCGAGTACGGCAGCGGCTTTAACAGCACCGCATAGGCGACGCTGAGGATCGCGGTATTGGCGCCAATACCAAGCGCCATGGTGATGATGACGACGGCGGCGAATGCGGGGGCGCGTTTGATTTGCCGGATTGCGTGGTGCGCGTCGCGCACGAGGATGTCGAGCCACTGCCAGCCGTTCATTTCATGGAGGTCTTCACGCACGCGCGTGATGTTGCCGAGTTGACGATGGGCCGCAGCACGCGCATCGGCTTCGTTCATCCCTTGCGCGACATACCGCTCGGTCAACAGGTCGAGATGGACACGCAATTCCTCGGCGGCGTCCTTGTCCCGACGACGGCGAGAGAACAGGAAGCGCATCACTTCTCCCCGGCGCGCAGCCGATGGATGATGCCGGCCAGCCGGTCCCACTTGTCGGCCTCGACGCCGAGTTGCTTGCGGCCGGCGCGCGTAATCGCATAAAAGCGCGCGCGTCGATTGTTTTCAGAAGTGCCCCAGCTCGCCGAGATCCATCCGTTCTGCAGCAGCCGCATCAACGAGGTGTAGACGGTGCCCTCGTTGAGTTTCAGCATCGACTCGCTGACTTGCTCGATCCGCCGCGCAATGCCATACCCGTGCATCGCCCCCATCGTCTCGAGCGTCTGCAGCACCATCAGGTCGAGCGTGCCTTGCAGTACGTCGGTCTTCGCGGCGGCTCCTTTGGACATTGCATAGGACGATATGCTCTCTCCTTTGCGATGTCAATAGGGGCCACCGATTGGACACAGACTAATCAGCGGCGCGATCAGCGGGGATCAGATCTCGATCTGTGCCAGCACTGGAAAGTGATCCGACGCGATATCCGCCGGCGGCGTGCGCACCACTTCACAGCTCTTGACGCGATCGCAGTCTGACTGCGGCACAAAGACGTAGTCGAGACGCAACATCGGATCGTGGGTTGGCAGCGTCATACCCGGATCGTTCGGATGCAGTTTGCGGAATGAGTCGCAGTAGCCGGATTTGACGACGGTCTCGATCGTGCGCCAGCGGACCGTGCCGCCGCTGAGCCACATCAGTGGGCGGAGCCGCATCGGCAGCTGGCCGACATGAAACCCCTCACCGGATGCGACGGTGTTGAAGTCACCGGCGAGCACGTGAAAGCCAGTGCGGTGGCGCTCGATGCTCTTGAGCAGCGCGCGCAATTCGAACACGCGGCGCTGCTCCGTCCACGCCGCAAGAATCGCGCTGAGATGCACGCCGTAGACGCGCAGCTTCTCACCGTACGGCACGATCTCGACAAACGCGTGCCGCGATACGCGGGGCCGAATCCATTGGCACTGCGCGACCTTCTCGCGGCTGATGAATCCGAGCGACTGCCGCTGAAATGTCCGAGCGTCGGCCATGTCGGTGAGCGTGGCGATCTTGGCCACCGTTGCCGGATCCGTCGCCTCCTGCAGCAGCACCAGGTCGGGCGCACACGTATTGATCACCTTCGCGATCACATCCGCACGGCCGCTGCCGCCGCGAAGGATGTTGTACGTGAGCAGCCGAAAGATCATGTCGGGATCGTTACCGGACTCATCGACAACCCCTCCGGCTTGGTGAACATCGTCAGGTAGGGTTGATCGAGCAGGTCGCCCCGGAACCTGATGACGACGTTGCGCGACGCTTGCAGGTTCACGGGACGATGCACCATGTCGACCAATTTTTTGCGCAGCGGCACGAGCGGCGGCGCAATGTCCGGATCTTCATCGCTGAGCGGACGGGAGTGGACGCCGGGAACGAAGAACCCGGTCGGAATGAAGAAATTGATTGGCCCATCGCCGACCATGGTCACGTCGAGATCGCTCGTGCCCGGCCCGTCGGAATCAAACGGCGCCTGATCGCGCCAGCGGAATCCGGTCACCGCGCTGCCGCGCAGCACGACGGTCGTACCGGGCGGGACGAATTCCTCGAGGACGCGGCAGAATTCTTCATACCGCTCCACGCTGCCGTCAAACGCGAGCCGAATAACGTTGTCTCGTTTCTCTTTTTCGCTCAATCCACCCTGCACATCGGCTCCGGCGGGCGGCGTCAGGTCATCCATACCCTGCAGTACCCACAAACCGTGCCGACTCGCCGAACTTTGTGATTTAAAGTTGGTTCGGGTATCATCGATGCCGTGAGTGCTCCGGAGCCGTTATCCGGGCGGGCGGCGGACAACCTTCGCTATATCCGCCAGGCCATGGAACGGAGCTCGACGTTCACCTCGATTCCTGGCGTTGGCGGCGTGCTGATGGGCCTGGTGGCGCTGGTGGCCGCGGCGAGCGCGGCGCGGCAGCCCTCACCGGATCGCTGGCTGCTGACGTGGCTGGCCGCTGCGGCACTGGCGGCAATCGCCGGCTTCATCACGATGGCGATCAAGGCGCGGCGCGCGGGCGCCACGCTGACCGGCGCGAATGCGCGGCGATTCGCGCTCGGCATGGTCGCGCCGTTTGTCGCCGGGGCGGCGATCACTTACCAGTTGTGGGCGGCGCGCAGCTTCACGGTGATGGCCCCGGCCTGGCTGCTGCTCTACGGCGCAGGCGTGCTGACCGGCGGGATCTTCAGCGTGCCCGTCGTGCGATTGATCGGCGTTTGTTTCATGGCGCTCGGGCTGCTGGCGATCGCGACGCCGCCCGAGTGGGGCAATGTCTGGCTCGCGATCGGCTTTGGCGGGTTGCACGTCGCGTTCGGCACTTATATCGCAAGGAACCACGGTGGCTAGAAATACCGCACGAAAGTTCAACACAAAAGTTCAGCCCGACACCGCCCCGCGCACGGTCGCGGCGCCGCTGACCAGGCATGCCGGCTCGATCGCGTCGGAGCTCGATCGCCTGCTCCACGATCGCATGCGCCTCGGCATCGTCAGCGCGCTCGCCGCCGGCGACGATCTCTCGTTCACCGACTTGAAGGCCGCGCTCAACGCGACCGATGGCAACCTGAGTGTTCACGCGCGCAAGCTGGAGGAAGCCGGCTACGTCACGTGTACGAAGACCTTCTCAGGGCGCACGCCGCGCACCGACTACAAGCTGACGGCATCCGGCCGGCGCGCATTCGAGAAGTATCTCGACCACATGGATGCGCTGATCCGGGCCGCGCGGAAGAGCTAGCACGGGGTTGACTAATTGCGGCGTCGGCAGGAATATTTGCCGCGCGACCGGTGTTCTTAACTTCCTGGGAGGGTTTATGCGATTTGTCGTAGCTATCGCCGTTGGCGCGTTCGCGCTCGCGGTCGGCGTTTCTGCTCAGACGAGGGGCGGGGGCGAACACACCATGACCGGCTGCCTGGCCAAGGGCACCGCCGCAAACACGTTCATCGTCAACAACACGGCCGAAAAGGGGCCGAAGACGATTGGCATCGTCGAGTCGAAGGACAACCTGGCGCCGCACGTCGGGCACAAGATGGACTTCACCGGCACCGCCGTGCCGAACGCGGAAGCGGAGGCCATGAAGCCCGCGCCGCCGAAGGCCGATCACTACATGAAGATCACGGCGACGAAGATGGTCTCGACGACCTGCCCCTAACTGAAACTGGGAGTTTCCAGTTTCCAGTTACCAGTTGCCAGTTACCAAGGGCCGGAGCAATCCGGCCCTTGGTTTTTCAGTGCGCGCGCGGCATTAACGTCGCGTAGACGTTCACGCCGGGAATGACGCGCCTTCCGTAAGTCGCGGCGAGCGTCGCCGGCACGATTCCGATCGAACCGGCAGCACCCACACCGACAATCACTTTCGATGACCGCGCGATGAATCGCGTGTAGCCGCCTTGTGCTTTCTTGACGTCATAGAGACCATCGCCCTCGATACCAAGATCGTGGGCGCTTTTCGCGACCGATTCGAAGCGGAGATAGATCGCGTCGCGCTCGCCTCGGGCAATCGTGGTTTCGGCGAGCATCGCATTGGTGCCTTCGGCATCGACTTCTGAATTACGTCCCCAGGCAATGGTGCTGGACCAGCGGGTGTCAGCGCGCCACGATCGGTGGTACATCACAGATGCTGTCGTGCGCCGCACATCGATCGGCGCGCCGTGATGATCACGCTCAGCGTCGTTCAATCGTCCCGTGGAAATTTGCACCGCCCAGTTCGATGCGGGCAGCCACCACGCTCGCGTCGACCATGAATCGAGTGCCGCCAGATCGATGCCGACGCGGTCTTCATCCGGCTCGCGGCCGTTGAACGCCGACGCTTCGATCTTCCAGCGCGCGCCCATTACGCCGGCGGTCGCGACACCGTACGTGATGTGCGTCGAGTCCATCCAGTGATGCGTGATTGGCGCCAGCGGATTCTGCGCGCCCGACGGCCGATGCATGAACGCGACCGGACCGAGCGCCGGTTCGCCGGCCGGTCCGCCGTATAACTGCAGCCGCAGACCGCGCGACAGCGGACGATCGTATTCGATCGCAGCTTCCATCACGAGATCGTGCGGGTGTTGTCGATCGTGAATCGGGGCGCCATCGCACGATTCGCCGGTCGCAAGAAGATCCGGATAACCGCAGCCCGGAATCGTCACCGGCTCGGCGCTGATCATGCCGCGCAGGTTCAGCGATCCGCCGGCGAACGAGCGCCGCGCTGATGCCATGAACCAGTTGATGCTGCCCAATTGCGAGGCGCCGCGATCACCGGATTCAACCAGGTACTGCGCGAACGCGCTGAAATGCATCATCGTCATCCAGCCGCCCGCGCCGCCGTGGATCGCGCGCATCTCCGATCGTTCCGGCAATGACGATGTGCCCGATCCCTCTTGCGCCGATGATTGCGCTGCCACCGGTGAGGCGGCCAACAGCAACCCGACGATCAGCGGCGCCAGACGCCGCTGCCATAACAATCCGTACATGACTCTCCTTCGCTAATGGAAAAACGGAAATAGCGACGAAGAGCGCTAGACGCGAATTGGACTTTGTACGGACGTAAAGGCGTGCGGCCGGCGCGGATCAGCGCCAAGACGATGATTGCGCGTCAGGATCGGGCTATCGAAACAGACGGCCGTCAACGGCAGCAACGGGTGAACGACCGCCTTGATCACGATCGTTGCAGCGGATTGCAGGTCGCTCGCGCTTCGGCACGGCGATGCGGCCCGCGCTATGTTGACCGAGTGATTCGATCCGGTGGCGTTCGCTGCTGCGCAGTGCGAATGCGGAGACGCAGGCTCACTCGCCGACGCCGGGATGTGCTCCGCGACTGCCGTGGATTCGCACGACAGCTGACACACCTCGTGCGCGATCGGCGACACGCCGATCAGCAGCACGATCGCGAACTTCAGCAGCTGGCGGACCATTCGATCCATCGTAATCGATTACCGCGCGACGGTGAGCGCGTCGCCGGTCTTGTGTTCGGCGATCTGGTAGCGCAGGAACTCGTGAATCGCGGCGAGCGTGATCGGATCGTGCGTTGACAGCTCGACGGCGGCTCCGCCGCGGCGCTCCTTGTAGCGGTACTTCACCGACGCCTTGCGCTCGGTCATCACCGGCACGCCCGGCGGCACTTCGGCATGTGTCTGAAACGGTTTCGCGAAATCGCCTTTCGCGAACGCATCCGCGATTTCACGCAGGTGCGTGCGAATCGACGCGGTCGCTGCGGCATCGTTGGCGTTGTTCGCGGTGACGACGATCGAGCCCCCGTCGCGCGCCAGCAGGAAGTGATGCGTGGTCGCGTCCTGGTCGAAGCCCATGGCAACGGCGCCGCGCTTCTTGAGTTCTTCGTCTTTCTGCATCTGCTTCAGATGCTCTTCGTGCGACATGCCCGGCGGCATGGTGTGTTGAGCGGCAGCGGGTGCCGCGACAAGGGCAAGGGCGATCAAGAACGAGGAAGTGTGCTTCATGGGTGCAGCGTAAACCCTCGACCCAACTCCAGAGTCAAGCGCGCCTGCGCCGCGGCAATTCGAGCAGCCCGACACGCTCGCCGTCTGCCGCCTGTGCCAGGCGCTCGTTCCACTGGTCGATCATCGCGAGCATCGCGCGCCGCTCGGATTTGAGTTCCGTGATGCGCTGCTCGATCTGACCGACGATCGTCACCGCGTAATCACGCACCTGCCGGCATGGACTGCCGCCGGCATCGCGGATGCGCAGGACGCGCGCGATTTCCTTGAGCGGAAATCCGAGCTCGACGGCGTTACGGATGACGCGGACGCGATTCTGGACCTCTGCCGGATATTCTCGATAGCCATTCGCGCCGCGCCGGACCCGGGGCAGCAAGCCGATGCGTTCGTAATAGCGCAGCGTGTCGATCGACACACCGGCCGTTCGGGAGAGTTCGCCAATGCGCATGGGTGCACCCAGCGTAAACCATGGAGCGGCTCCAGGGTCCAGCGGTGGTAACCTGTAAGCAGCTTGCGATTCCGCTCGAAACCGCTCGCCGCCTTGTCGATCGTCCTGGTGCTCACCGGAGCGCTGGGCGGCTGGCACGCGCCCGACGATCGAGATGATGTGCTGCCGGTCGCGCATCACCACGCGGATCACGACGCGCGGTTCGGCGCGTCGACACCGCAGACCGCGCCGGAACACTGCGCGCTTTGCCACTGGCTGCGCGCCTTCAGCAACGGCGCCCCGGTCGCGACGCAGACGATCGCATCGGAATCATTCCAGTTCGTCCGCATCGGCGCGCTCATCGAGCACGTCCGCACCACGTCGCGCATCGCCCTGCCGTCCCGCGCGCCGCCGCTCGCCTGATCCACCAGCCCTATTCCTGACAGTCGGTAAGTGATGCCCTGCGTCGTGTGGGGCAAGTTGCACGCGCGAAAGATCGGGCGTGCGCTGGAGATCAACATGCGAAGACTCCCTTCGATGGGCCTGGCGATGATCGTCGCCGGACTCCTGCTGGTGCCGCGAACCGCGGCTGCGCAAGCGCAGCCCGACGCCAAGGCGCTGCAGGAGCAGATCGATCAGTTGAAAAAAGAATTTGGTGAGCGGATCGCGGCGCTCGAAGCCAAGCTCGCCGAAGCACAGGCCACGCCGGCGCCAACAGCGGCGCCTGAACCCTCGCCCGTCGCGCAAAATCCCGCGGCCTCGGGCGCAAAGTTCTTCAATCCCGACACGGCGGTGATCGGCGATTTCCTCGGCGCCGCCGGACGCAACACCGTCGATCCGGCGCCGGCGCTCGAGATGCATGAATCGGAAGTGTCCTTCCAGGCGATCGTCGATCCCTACGCGCGCGCCGACTTCTTCATTTCGTTCGGTGAAGAAGGTGTCGACCTCGAGGAGGGCTTCGCGACCTTCACCGAGTTGCCGGGAGATTTCCAGGCGAAGGTCGGCAAGATGCGCGCGGCGTTCGGCAAGGTCAACTCGTTGCACAATCACGTGCTGCCCTGGGCGGATCGTCCGCTCGTCATCAACAACCTGGTCGGCGGCGAGGAAGGCATCAGCGATGCCGGTGTGTCGCTCGCGCGCTTGTTGCCGATCCGCAACTTCTTCATCGAGGCGACGGGCCAGGTGTTCCACGGGAATACGCCTGACGGCGGGCTGTTCAGGTCGAGCCAGCGCGGCGACCTGAGCTACGTCGGCCACATGCGCGGCTACAGCGACATCACCGAATCGACCAACATCGACTTCGGCGCGTCGTATTCGCAGGGCCACAACGGCGCCGGCGTGGTGGACGATGTCGATCTTGGCCGATTCACGACGCGGTTGTTTGGCGTCGACGCGACCTTCCGGTGGCGGCCGCTGACGCGCGCGATTTATCACCAGTTCGTCGCGCGCACGGAATTGATTCGCAGCCAGCGCGATCAGTTCAACGGCCTCCAGAAGGCTGACGGCTTCTACCTCTCCGGCGATTACCAGTTCGCGCGGCGGTGGTGGGTCGGCGGCCGGCTCGATCAATCCGATCGCGCCAACGACGCGTCCGTCCAGGATCGCGGCCAGTCGTTCGTGCTGACCTACATGCCCAGCGAGTTCAGCCAGTTACGCGGCCAGTATCGCCGCACCGCGTTCGGCGACGGCCCGACCGCGCACGAGCTCTTGATGCAATTTCAATTTGCGATCGGCGCGCACGGCGCGCATCCGTTCTGAGGTGATGTCATGTTGAGGCGATCATTCACGTTCCTGTTCCTGATGCTGATGGCGCCGGCAATTGCCAGCGCGCAGCTGAAAGTCGTCACGACGACCGAAGATCTCGGCTCGTTGACGAGCGAGATCGGCGGCGACAAGGTGTCGGTCACGGCGCTTGCCAAGGGCTACCAGGATCCGCACTTCGTCGATCCGAAGCCGAGCTTCATCCTCGCCGTGAGCCGCGCCGACCTGCTGATCGTCGTTGGCCGAGAGCTCGAGATTGGCTGGCTGCCGCCGCTGCTCAGCAGCAGCCGCAACTCGAAGATTCAACCGGGCAGCAAGGGCTACCTGGATGCGTCGATGAACGTCAAGATCCTCGAGATTCCGACCGGGCAGATCACGCGCGCGATGGGCGACGTGCATCCGCTCGGCAACCCGCATTACTGGCTCGAACCGGGCAACGGCCGCAAGATGGCGATGGCCATCCGCGACAAACTCAGCGAGCTGTCGCCGAACGACAAGGCGCTGTTCACCCAGCGGTACAACGATTTCGATCAGCGACTCGCCGCCGCGGAGAAGCGGTGGGATGCGGCAATGGCGCCTTACAAGGGGACCAAGATCGTAACCTATCACCGCTCGTGGCCGAACTTCATGGAGCGATTCGGGCTGGACGTGATGGGCTACGTCGAACCGAAGCCGGGCATTCCGCCGTCACCATCGCACACGCTCGAACTCATCGACGAGATGAAAAAGCAAAACGCGAAGTTGATCGTCGTCGAACCGTACTTCGATCTGAAAACACCGCAGTCGATTGCCAACCAGACCGGCGGCAAGGTGATGGTGCTCGCGCCGTCGGTCGGCGGCACCAAGGAAGCTACCGACTACATCAAGCTGTTCGATTACGACATCGCGCAGTTGACCGCCGCACTTAAACAGGTCACGGGAAAGTAGGCAGCCGTGGATTGGAGTATTTTTCAGTTCCTGGCGCCGGCGATTGCGGCGAGCCTGATCATCGCTGGCATTCACGCCTACCTGGGTCTGCACGTCGTCGAGCGAGGGGTCATTTTCGTCGACCTCTCGCTCGCGCAAATCGCATCGCTCGGCGCAGCGATCGCGGTGTGGCAGGGCTACGACCCCCACACCGATCCGCAGATCTACTGGATGAGTCTTGGCTTCACGCTGATCGGCGCGCTGATCTTTGCGATGGTCAAGGGCCAGGAGGCGCGCATTCCGCAGGAAGCGATCATCGGCATCTCCTACGCCGTCGCGTCGGCGGCCGTGATCCTGACGATGAGCAAGGCGACGGGCGAAGCGGAACACCTGAAGGACATGCTGGTCGGCAACATCCTTTCGGTGCAGTGGCCCGAAGTCTGGGAGACGGCCGGCATTTATCTCGTGATCGGCATCTTCCACTTCATTTTCCGGAAGCGCTTCCTGGAAATCTCGACGGATGCAAACGCGGTGGCGGCCCGGGGCATCTCGGTACGCTTCTGGGATTTCCTGTTCTACGCGTCGTTCGGCATTGTCGTGACGCGATCGGTCGCGATCGCCGGCGTGCTGCTGGTGTTCTGCTACCTGATCGTGCCGTCGGTGGGCGGAATGCTGTTCTCATCGAAGATCGGTCCGCGCCTGGCAATCGGCTGGGTGATGGGCACGATCGTCTCGATGCTTGGCATGTATCTGTCGGTGCAATTCGATCTGCCGACCGGCGCCGCGATCGTGTGCACGTTCGGATTGGCGTTGATCGTGATGGCGGCGATTCGTCCGCTGTTCGTCCGCAGGGCGGCCGTCGCGTAAACGACCGCCGCGCCGACAGTTTCAGGGCAGCGACTTCAAGTACGTGACGATCGCATCCGCATCGTCATGCGACATCGTGTAGGCGGGCATCGGGGCGCCGGCTTTCCCGCCGCGCGGATTTTTCGCGGTCTCGAGAAACTTCGTCAGGCCGTCCTGCCCCCAGCGCTGCCAGAGCGCGCTGGTCGAGGTGAGGTCGGGTGATGAGGCGTGCCATCCCTGGATGGTCGCAATCGGCGCCACTTCGAGCTTCGCGCCCTTCAGCCATTTCGCACGATCGAATTCGCCGCCTTCGAGCTTCGGCGTGTGGCACTCCTGGCATCGCGCAACTTCTTCAACGAGGTATTTGCCGCGTGCGATTTTGGCGTCCGCCTGCCCGTGAACGGGAGTAGCGGCGCCGAAACCGATCAGCAGCGCAATGACCGGGACAAGTCCTATTAATACGCGGTTCGTCATGGCGAAATGCTACCACTAAGGGTTTCCGGCTCGGTTTCCGCGTTAAGAGCTGGAGAAACCGTGATGCCCAACTACTCGAACGCGCTCGCCGCCACCGGCAGCCTTTGTCTTCTCATCGCCCTGTTCCTGGCGTGGTGCCTAGTCGGCGTGCGCTCGTCGGCTTTCATGAAGCGTGTCTTCCCCAGTTACCAGAACCTGTTGAAGGCACACATCGACTACCTGATGATGACGGGCCTGTTGATGATCTTCTGCTTGCTCTTCGATCACTTTCATGTGCCGACCTCACGCGTCATCGTCTTCGGCATGTGCGCCGGATCGTTCATGAATCCAATTGGATTCATCGCACTCGCAGTGAACCCGACACTGCGTCAGCAGCCAACGAGCCCGTTTGGCATGGTGATGGCGACCAGCTTCTCGCTGACCACGATCGGCTATGCGGGCGCTGCCTGGGAGATCGGTGTTGCGGCGTTGCGCGCGGCCTAGTCGCCGGCGTCGGCGAGATCGCGGCGCAGCCAGGCGCGCGCGTGTGTCCATTTGCCTTCGACGGTGCTGACCGAGACGCCGAGATGCTCGGCCACTTCGGGCACCGACAAGCCCGAAAAGAATCGCAGCGACACGATGGCGGCGCCACGGGGATCAACCGCTTCAAGGCGGGTCAGCGCCGCTTCAAGCGCGATGAGATCCTCGACCGGCACCGCCGCGGTCTTCGCGGCATGCAGCAGATCGTCAAGCTCGACGTGCGGCAGTGCGCCGCCGCGCTTCTGACTCTTTTGGTGCCGGCCGTGATCGACGAGGACGCGCCGCATCGCCTGGGCCGCGAGCGCAAGGCCCTGCGTGCGGCCCGGGAACGCGGCGGCGCGATCGTTCTGCAGCCGGAGCCACGCTTCATTTACGAGGGCTGTGGGCTGCAACGTGTGATTCGATCGCTCGCGGCCAAGGTACCGGCCCGCAACGCGGCGCAGCTCGTCATACATCAGCGGGAAGAGCTCTTCCATCGGCCGTTTCGTCAATGACATGTTGACTCGCTAGTGAAGACGCGCCAGCTCCGCGCGTGCCTGTTGTAGGAGCGCAAGATCCGGATCAGCATCCTTCCAGAACATCAGCAGCGCATCGTACTCGCGACGCCCGCCTGGAACATCACCGCCGGCGACGAGAGCGCGCGCCAGGCCGAGTCGCGCCAGCGGGTAGAACAGGGAGTCCGGTGCCTCACCGCGATGCTCGATGATGCCCTGGAACGCGGCGGCGGCATCCGCCGGACGCGCCAGTTGGCGGAACGCCTCACCGCGCAGGAACACCGGCCAGAATTCAGCCGCCGGCGAATGCTCCAGGGTCTTCACCGTCTCCAGCAGTTCGACGGCGTGCGCCGGCTGCCCTTTCCTGATCGCGACCGCGGCAGCCATCACGGGAACAGCAATGCGCGTCGTCAGGACGGCGTCGGGAAAACGTTCCAGCAGTTCCGCGGAGAGCTTCGTCGCCGACGCCTCAAGCCCGCACCATGCCAGGGCGCGGCCGGCCGCCGAGATCGTCGCATTGTCGCGGCTCAGGGCGAGCGCGTCATCCGCCTCTCGACGCGCATCGAGACATTGCCCGAGCAGGGCGTGGTTGACGGATTCCTGCGCGCCAAATGACGCGGCCGCTTCCGGCAGATTGGCCTGGATCGCGGCGGCGATGCCTTGCCTGAACTCCTGGTGCGCTTTGGCAATCTGCCCGATGAGCGCGAGACGGCGCGGATTCCAGTTCATCGCAAGCGGTGCGTCGGACTTGGTGAGCGTCGCGCTCAACTCGCGGTTCATGGCCGCAGTATCGCCCTCGAGCAGTGCTAACAGGTATGCCTGCCGACGGATCGCGATGTGATCTACGCCGGCGCTTCGTGATTCATTCAAGACCGCTTTGGCGCCATCAAGCTGATTCAACGCCGTCAGCGCGGCCATCAGATTCGATACCGGCGGAACAAACGCCGGATCGAGCCGATGCGATTCTCGAAGCGGCTCGATGGCTTGCTCACGCTGGCCGAGCGACCAGGACGCCCAGCCCAGGCTATTGAACGCAAATGACTCGCGTGGATACGCGGCCGTCCATGACCGTGCCAGCTCCAGTGCGCGATCGAACGCCTGCGTGGCGTCCCGGTAATACCGCCACGAAATGAAATACCGTTCGCGCTCGCTGACGCGGTCTCGCAACTCGAACGCTTTCCTGGACCATTCCGGCGCTAGCGCGGTCTGCCCGGTATTGGCGTAGATGCCGGACAGCAGCGCCATGGCCAGCGCGAAATGCGGATCGAGCTCGATGGCGCGCTTCAAATGCGCGACCGCATCGAGTCGCGGATTGACGCGCCCTTGATCGAGCGCGCGCGCGTAAGCTTGCAGCGCATCAAGCGACGGGGTCGTCGCCTGCGGTAACGGCACGTCGTACCGTTGAATCGAGGTGAGCGACTCGCCGAGTTTTCGCCGGAGCCGAGACACGGCGCCGCCCATCGCCGACAGCACTTCCTCCTTGCTGTTGACTTCAACTTGTTCGCGCGCCAGCACATCGCCCGTCGCCGCGTTCACGGCTTCCAACGCGACGACGTAATGGCGGCCGAGGCCCGCAATCGAGCCGGCAACCAGGGCTTTGAGCTGTTCGCGCTGCGCGATCTCGCGCGCGACGTCCCTGGTAATCACGCGGTCGGCCGAGTGCTGCATCAGGGCGAGGGTCTGCAACGCCCGATCGTCCGGAAACACTTTCAGAAACGGCGATTGCTCAAGGGCGACGGACAACGCAACCTTCAGTGTCTGGTCGAACACCGGATCGCCCGTGGTATTGAGGAAGTCTGCAACGACGATGGTGTCGCGATCGGTGAGCACCGGCGATGCGGGCCTCAGCCAATAGGACGTCACTCCGACCAGTAGCGAGGCGACGACAGCGGCCGCCATCGAAGTGCGCGACAGCAGAGTGCGCGTCGCGGTACCCGGCAAAGGCAACATCGCGGCCATGGCTTCAGCGCTTGCCGGGCGATTCGCGGGATCGGCCGATGTTGCTGCCGCAATGGCTCGCGCGAGTTGTCCATCCGGCTCTTCGCTGATCAGCTCGCGCAGAATGACGCCGAGCGCATACACGTCGGTGCGCTCAGTGACGTGCCCGTCGGTTGCAAGCTGCTCGGGCGCCATGTAGCCCAATGTGCCGATGACAACATGCGGCCCCGCATCTTTCGTCGTCACCGCGATACCGAAGTCAGTGATGCGCGCGGCGCCATTGGCATCGATCAGGATGTTCGCGGGCTTCAGGTCGCGATGCAACACGCCCTGCGCATGGGCGGCCGCCAAGCCGGCGCACAGCTGACGCGCAATTTCCACGACGCGCCCGGATGTCAGCCGTCCGCTGCGCCTGAGCAGTGACGCCAGGTCCTCGCCCTCCACCAGCTCCATCGTGAAGAAGATCGTGTCGCCGGCTTCGCCGACGTCAAAAACACGGCAGACCGCGGGATGCGTGATCTGTCGTGCGAGGCGGACTTCTTGAACGAGGCGGACGCGGTCCGACGCAGTCGTCGCCTGCATCAATTTGAGTGCGACCGGCGTCTGCAGCGTCAGGTCGTCGGCTCGCCACACGTCGCCCATACCGCCACGCCCGATACGCGCGATCATGCGGTAACGATCGGCAAACAGATCGCCGGCGTGGAAATCAGGCCGCCCGGCAAACACATCGTCGATGCCGGCCTCCTCGGCGACGTGGAAGTCCAGCAGCGACATGACTTCGCGTCTCAATGCGTCATCGTTGCCGCACGCGGCCGCGAGAAATGCCTCACGCTCATCTGCCGGGCGCGCCAGCGCCGACACGAATAGCTCCCCCGCGCGCTCGTGGAAAGAGGACATTGACGCGGGCAGTATGCCAAATCTGGAGAAAACGGGCGGAATTAGCGGCAGTTAGGGGGTTTTTCGCCGCTTTGCGCGTTAAGCGGCATGACAACCACACTTCGGACGCTTACCGTCGCCGCGCTCCTGTGCCTGCTGGTGCACTCGAGCCCCGTCTCTGCACAGTCGAACATGTCCGGCGAGACGCTTCACATTGCCCGCGCGGCCGCGCCGATCAGGATCGATGGCGATCTGTCGGATGAGGGATGGCAGCAAATCGTGCCTGTCACCACGTGGTACGAAGTCAATCCCGGCGACAACACGCCGCCGCGGATTCGCAACGTCGGACGCCTCGCCTTCGACGATCGATTCCTCTACGCCGCGCTTGAATTCGAGGATCCCAATCCGAAGGCAATCCGCGCGCCGTTCTCCGATCGCGACGATGCGAGTGTCGGCTTCTACGATTTCGGCGGCCTCTTTGTCGACGCCGGCGACAGCGGTCGCACGGCGAATTTGTTTGTCGTCACGCCGCGCAACATCCAGGCGGATTCGATCATCGACGACGGGTCCGGCGAGGACAGGTCCCCGGATTTCTTCTGGCAGTCCGCGACGCGCATCACCGAACGCGGCTGGACGGTCGAGATGCGCATCCCCTTCTCATCGCTTCGCTACAAACACGGCGATCCGCAGACGTGGGCGATCATGCTGTATCGCAATTACCCGCGAGATCGGAACTACCAGTTCCTGTCCGCGAAGATGCCGCGCGGCTTCAACTGCTTCGTCTGCCATGCCAACACCCTGATCGGCCTGCAGCGGCTGCCGAGCGGAAGCCACATCGTCGCCGCGCCGTACATGACCAGCAGTGCGAACGCGACGCCGCTCGCAGGATTCGGATCGCCGCTCGCGAGCAAGGAGCAGCAACAGGCCGGCCTGGACGTGAAGTACACGCCGACGCCGAACACCGCGCTCGACCTGGCGCTCAACCCGGACTTCTCACAGGTCGAATCCGATGTGGCGCAAATCTCCGCGAATGAACGCTTCGCGCTCTCCGTACCGGAAAAGCGTTCGTTCTTCCTCGAGGGGGTCGACTTGCTGCAGACGCCGATCCAGGCCGTCTACACGCGCACGATCACGTCGCCCGCGTGGGGCGGCCGCGTAACGGGCAAGGCCGGCGCCACGCGATATACCGCGTTTGTCTCCGCGGATGACGGAGGCGGCAGCGTGGTGATCCCCGGCACCCAGGGATCGTCGTTCGCCGCACAGGACTTCGCCTCCACGGTCTTCGTGGCACGGGCCAAGCGCGACATCGGCCGCTCATTCGTCGGCGTCCTCGTGACCGATCGCGAAGGCCATGACAACGCCGCGTTCAACCGCGTGGCTGGACCCGACTTCCAGTGGCGCGCCGGCGCTGCCGACGCGATTTCCGGCCAGTGGCTGGTCAGCGATACGCGCACGCCGAACCGTCCGGACCTGGCGCCGCAGTGGACGGGCGCATCCCTCACCTCGCACGCGGGCACGCTGCAGTGGAGCCACAGCACGACGCGCTTTGACGTGTCGGCCGCAGTCAAGGACGTCGGCGACAAGTTCCGCGCCGAGACCGGCTTCGTGCCGCAAGTTGGCTATCGCGAATCGTCGGGGAGCACCGGCTGGACGTTCAGGCCGGCCGGTTTCGTCAACAAGCTGCGCACCTTCGTGATGCTGGACCGCCAGACTGATCGTGACGGCAGTGTCCTGTCGCGGAGCGTTCATCCCGGCATCGCGATGACGTCGGGATGGAACGGCGCGGTGCAGCTGCTCTACAAGGATGACGACATTCGCGCCGGTGCCCGCACGATCGACCGCAAGCAGGTCGGGTATGCCGCGCAGTTCAGCCCGTCTCGATTGCTGTCGATCATCTCGATTAGCGGCAGCATCGGTCAGCAGATCGATTTCGCGAATGCGCGGCCGGCCGCCGGAACCACGCTCAACGTAACGGCGATGCTGAACCCGACAAATCACCTGAACCTGTCCGTCGATCAGAATCAGAGTTGGGTCGACGTCGACCAGCTCGCCGGCGAGAGCGCGCGGTTGTTCACGGCGCGGGTGTCACGGATGCGCGGCACCTATACCTTCACCTCTCGCATGTTCGTCCGCATGACTGCGCAATATGTGTCAACGACGCGTGCGGCGCGCCTGTATGCGGCGCAAGTGCCCAGCGACGAAGGCAACGTCACGGGACAAATCCTGCTGTCCTACAAGTTGAATTGGCAATCTGTCGTCTTCGCCGGCTACGGCGACGATCGCGTGCTGTCGACCGACGATCGCTTCGTCAAGACGGGCCGCCAGTTCTTCGTCAAGCTGGCCTACGCGGTGCAACGCTAATGGCGCCGCGCCGCACCGGCCCGGTGGTCGTTGGTTGCGTGGCGTCTGGCGTGCTCGCGAGTGCGGTAATGGTTCTCGCCGGTCCGATCGCCGGCGCCGAAGAGCACGTGATTACCGGCACCACGTTGCTGCTGTCGGGCGGTAGCTGGGGGCTGCTCGCAGTCGTTGCGGAGTTCCAGCTCAATCAACCACAGCGGTGGGCGGCCGCGCTGGCCGGCTTCCTGGTCTGTGCCGGCGCCGCGCTGCTGATCGCCGCGCCGGGCGATCGCGTGCTGAACGCGCTCGGCTGGATCTGGCCGCTGCTCTTCCTCGCGCTCATCGCGCGAATCGCAACGCGGGTGCGTCGTCAACTGCCAGGCCGAAGCCGGAAATGGATCGTGTATCCGATGCTCACCGCATATGCACTGTGTGCCGTCGGCGGATTCGCGCAAACGATTGGCGAGACGCTCGACCAGCGCGCGCATGCGGCGCCGGGCGAACGGGTCGATGTCGGGAGACACCGCCTGCACTTGCACTGCGAAGGATCAGGCAGTCCGGTCGTCATTCTCGAATCGGCCCTCGGCGAAACGGCGGCGTATTGGGAGTGGGTTGCGCCGGCAGTGGCCAGCCATACAACGGTCTGTTCGTACGATCGCGCGGGCCGCGGCTGGAGCGATGCAGCAACGATCGACCAGGACGGCACGGCGGTCGCCACGGATCTACACACGCTGCTCTATCGCGCCGACGTGATGGGACCGTTCGTGCTCGTTGGTCATTCAACGGGTGCGCAGTATGTCCGGATCTTTGCCGGGCGCTATCCCGAAGAGATCGCGGGCATGGTGCTGCTGGACGCACAGCCGGCTGAGGCCTTCGAAGGGCTGCCGGGGTATTCGCGGTTCTACAGCATGCTGCGGCCGGCTTCGGCGATTGCTCCGTCGCTCGCGCGGCTTGGAGTAGCGCGCGTCCTTTATCCCTTCTTTCCTGCGCGGCCGTCCAGCGTACCGGACTTGCTGCGCGCCCAGCATGTTTCTCCGCGCCTGTATCGCAGCCTCCGGGACGAAGTCGCTCAGCTCCCCACGTCGCTGGCGGAGGCGCGTTCGTTCCAAAACCTCGGCGATCGGCCACTCGTCGTCGTCACCGCCACGACGAATGCGATGGCGGGCTGGCTGCCGTTGCAGGACAGGATGGCGACGCTTTCGCGCAACAGCAGCCATCGACTCGTGCCGCACGCCCATGAAGAGCTCGTCACGGATCCCGCGGGCGCGCGCTCTTCGATCGAAGCGATCCGTGACGCCGTCGATGCGGTTCGCTCCAACACACCGTTCACCCGTCAGTAAAGATCACAGGAGTTCACATGCCTTACCTCATCGGATTCGTCCTCTCAATTGCGGTGGCCGCTTTCGCGCGAGTAACGCGCCTTGATCGCGATCGCTCGTTCTACCCCACGGTGCTCATCGTGATCGCGTCTTACTACGTGCTGTTCGCGGCCATGATCGGCTCGATGCACACCGTCGCGCTGGAAGCGGCCGTGATGGCCGTGTTCGTTGTCGCTGCTGTGGCCGGCTTCAAAGGCAGCGCATGGATTCTGGTCGGCGCACTGGCCGCACATGGCCTCCAGGACGGCGTGCATGTTCGCGTCATCGCGAACGGCGGTGTGCCCCAGTGGTGGCCCGCGTGGTGCCTTGCCTACGACGTCGGCGCCGCGGGCGCGCTCGCCTGGTTACTGACCCGCACAAACGCGGATGTCGCGGGAGTCAGGTCATGAAAGCCATCGTCCGGGAAACATACGGCGGGCCCGAGGTGCTGCGCGTGCAGGGCGTTCCACTGCCGCCTCTACGTGACCGTGATGTGCTGGTGCGCGTTCACGCGGCATCGGTTAATGCCGGCGACTGGCACCTGTTGCGAGGCACGCCATTGCCATTTCGTTTCGTTGCCGGGCTTCGCACGCCGAAGTTCAAGATCATCGGCACGGACATCGCCGGTCGCGTCGAAGCGGTCGGCCCGAATGTGACCCAGTTCCGTCCCGGCGACGAAGTGTTCGGGGAACTGTCTCGATGCGGCTTTGGCGCTTACGCCGAATTTGCGGCCGCGCCAGAGACCGCGCTCTCCTTGAAGCCCGCCAACATTTCCTTTGAGGAAGCAGCGACGTTACCGACGGCGGGCTGCACCGCGCTGCAAGGCCTTCGAAAGGCACGATTCGATCGAGCACACCGGGTACTGATCCACGGCGCATCCGGAGGCGTCGGCACGTTTGCCGTCCAAATCGCCAAGGCATTCGCCACCGAGGTCACCGCTGTCTGCAGCAAGAGGAACGTGGACATGGTGCGATCGATTGGCGCCGATCACGTGATCGATTACGCCACAACGGACTTCGCGAGCGATGGCCGACGATACGACGTGATCCTCGCGGCGAACGGCGATCGATCGATTTGGGACTACCGGCGTGCGCTGACGACGGAGGGCCGTTACACGATGAGCGGTGGATCGAACCGCCAGTTGACCGAAGCCCTGTTGCTCGGGCCGCTGCTCTCTCTTCGCGGCCAGCGATTCGGCAACGTGTTGATGACGCCCTGCCAGCCTGACTTGCTGATGCTCAAGGAGCTTTGCGAAACGGGAAAGATGCGGCCGGTGATTGACCGCACGTTTCCGCTCGACGACGTGGCAACGGCAATACGCTACGTTGAGGACGGGCACGCAAGGGGCAAGGTCGTTATCGCGGTTGAGCACCACGGCTGATGACCTTGCCACGCGCGATCGCGCGGTGGCATGGTTGTCGGATGCCGAACAACATCCCGATCGCAACGTGCCTGTGGTTCAACAAAAACGCTGAAGAAGCGGCGAAGTTCTACGCCGCGACGTTTCCCGACAGCCGTGTCGATGCGGTGCACAAGGCGCCGGGCGACTTTCCCGGCGGCAGGCAGGGCGAGGTGCTCACCGTGGAATTCACCGTGCTCGGCCAGCCGTTCGTCGGCCTCAACGGCGGGCCGCAATTCACCTTCGACGAAGCGATCTCTTTCCAGGTCTTCACGGACACGCAGGAAGAAACTGATCGTTACTGGAACGCGATCGTGAGCAATGGCGGTCAAGAGAGTGCGTGCAGCTGGTGTAAGGACAAATTCGGCGTCAGCTGGCAGATCGTCCCGCGCGTGCTGATGGAGACGATCAACGGCGCCGATCGCACCGCCGCCAAGCGCGCGTTCGACGCCATGATGACGATGAAGAAGATCGACATCGCGAAGATCGAGGCGGCGCGCCGCGGTTAGCCGCGCTCTGAGAGCGGTCGACGCATGTCGAGGCCGGGGCCGAACCGCGTGGCGATCGTGCCGGCGACGCTGAAGCCGCACGACACATAAAAACCCTCGGCGTGCGGATTGCCGATCACGTGCAGGAACGCGGCGCCGCGTCGTCGCGCGACCGCCGCAACGTGGTCGACAAGCTCGCGGCCGATGCCCTGTTTCCAGCAGGCGGGTTCGACGAACAGGGCATCGAGTTCCGCGCCGCCGTCGGCACGCATCACGATTGCTGCAAACCCGGCGAGCGCGCCTCCGTTCTCGGCCACAAACACGTCGCCGGCGTCGATCTGCTCTGCCGGCAGTACGATCGCGTCAGGATTCGCGAGCAGCGCATCGCGGTCGCCGGGATTGGCGAGCGAGGCGCGCCATTGCAACGCCTCGAGATCCGCTCGCTCGTCAACGCGAGCCGGCCGCAATCGAACATCAGTCATCGGGAAGAGTACTGACAGAATACTGGAGCATGTTCGAACTCGACGAATTTCTCGCGCACTTCGATAAGATCCGCCAGCGTACACGGCGCGTGGCCGAGTGTATTCCCGCCGATCGCATCGACTGGGCCTACAAACCCGGCGCGTTCACGCTGGGCGATCTCGTCCGCCACATCGCCGTCACCGAGCGTTATATCTGGGCCGAAACGGTGCATCGCCGCCACGCGGCTTACACGACCCACGGCCGCGAACTCGCTGACAGCAAGGAAGAGGTGCTGGCGTTGCTGGATCGGCTACACGCCGAATCAATGTCGCTCTTCGCAGCGCTGACACCGGAGATGCTCGCCGACAAGTGCGCGACACCGGAAGGATCGAAGCTGACGACGTGGAAGTGGCTGAGGATGATGCCGGAGCACGAGATTCATCATCGCGGTCAGCTCTACACCATGCTCAGCATGCTCGACGTCCAGACGCCGCCGATTTACGGCATGACCGCGACACAAGTGCAGGAGCGCTCGAGGGCCGTCGACTAGCGCAACGAAACCGCGTCAAGCGCTGGACAGCGGCTCACTTTGCGTTATAAAGTTAATGCTGAGATGACGCTCCCGCAGTCGGCGCTCGAACGCCATACCATCGCGATTCGTGAGCGGCTCGCCCATTCGGCGCACGTGCGTCCAGGCCCCGGCAGCGTCACCTGGACCATCAACCGCGAAATGATCGTCGTCGCCGGATGGGGCCGCGCCATCCTGATGCAGTTGGCGCATCCCGCCGTCGCCGCGGGCGTCCAGCGGCACAGCTCGTTTCGCGGCAGCCTGCGATCGGGATTCGCCCGCCTGCATTCAACAGTTTCCGCAATGCTGGCGGTGATGTTCGGCGATACCGATCGGATGATCGCCGCCGCCGCCGCGATCAATGCAATTCACGACCGCGTGCACGACGACGGGCACGAGCCCGTGCGCTATTCGGCGCACGATCCTGATTTGTTGCGGTGGGTGCATGCCACGCTGATCGATTCAATGCCGCGCACCTACGAGCTGATCGTGGGACCCCTCACGCCGCGCCAGCGCGACCTGTATTGCGCCGAGAGCGCGATCATGGAACCGCTGCTCGGCATGCCCGATGGATGGCTGCCGCGCACTGCTGCGCATCGCGATGCTTACCTGCAGCAGATGCTCGAGAGCGGCGGCCTGACCGTGAACGACACGACCCGCGCACTGGCGCGCGCGGTGCTGTATCCGCCGCATTGGCGTTTTGCGTGGCCGGCGTTCCGCGCGATGCAATTGCTCACGATCGGAACGCTGCCACCGTCGTTGCGTGCCGCCTACGGATTCGACTGGACGGCTCGCGACGCGCGATCGCTCGCGCGATGGACGCGCGCCATTCGATTCGTCCTGATGTGCCTTCCGCGCTTCGCGCGCGAGTGGCCGATCGCCAGAAACGCCGCAGCCGAAGAACGACGGCACGCTCTGAGAGTCGTTGTTGAGCGCGCCGCCCCCTCACGATAGACTGATAGGTCACCACCCCGGCCGGAGAGATGTCCGAGTGGTTGAAGGAGCACGCTTGGAAAGCGTGTGTACGGGAAACCGTACCAAGGGTTCGAATCCCTTTCTCTCCGCCATTCATTTCGGCTTCGCCTTCATTCATGTCGTCGAGAAGGGCTTCAGCGGCGCGCCTTCGCGCTTCGCGCTCGGCTCAAGCGTCGAACCGACTTCTGTCGGTTGCTACTCCGCGTCGGCGCCGCTCGGGCGATCGATGCTGATCGGGAACGGCGGCGGCGTTTCGCGCTCGACCGTCCATGTGTGCGCACAGGCGCCGCACCGCATCGTCACGACGACTTCAACCGCCGTCTTCGACGTCGCTGAACGGGGCCGGCCCTCGTCGGCGGAACAACTCGGACAACGGACCGGGGCGTGCCAATCGGGCTCAGTCATCGGCCTCCTCGACGGTCAAAGAGGCAAGACACCTGCCGTGTGTGCGTGAGGGCCGTTCAGGCATCGATCAGCTGGCCGAACGGCCGAAGTGTTTGCAAACGCGCAACTACTGGCATTTCCACTAGCCAGCGCTCGACGTGACCGCTGCGGCGCGAGCGGCAATGGATCAGCAAGAATTACGCGATCGATATGAGGGACTCAGCCTCACAGGTCTATACTTCAGCGCACATGGAGAAACGCACAATGCGGCGATTAAGCGTGGTGGTGGCGGCCTTCGTTGTGGTCTTTGCGCAACTCGCGAACGCGCAAGCCAGCGGTCCATACAAAGTCATCAAGACCGCGCGCGTCGGCGGTGAGGGCGGCACCGACTACATCTTTGCGGACACGGTTGGCCGGCGACTCTACATCACGCGAGGTGCGACGCAGGCACGCGAGGCGACGGCGACGACGCCGGCGGTGCCGGCGTTCGAGAAGCGCGTCACGATCTTCAATCTCGACACGCTCGAACCGGTCGGCGTGATTGCTGGCGTCGGCGGCAACGGCGCCACGGTATGCCCTGCGACGGGTCACGGTTTCACCAGCGATCATCCGCAGCCATCAATGTTCGACGTCAAGACGTTGAAGTTGATCAAGACGATCGAGGTGCCGGATCGATTCAGCGCCGACGGTATTTATTGCGACCCATCAAACGATCGCGTTTATATCGGCAGCCATCCAACCAAGAGCCTGATGGTTGTTGACGCGAAGGACGGCAAGGTCCTCGGCAACATCGATCTCGGCGGCGTGCCAGAGCAGACGATCGGCGACGGCAAGGGCACGATCTACCAGGTGCTGCAGGATCGTCCCGGCGCGGTCGCGGTGATCGACGCCAAGACGATGACGATCACGCACACGTATCCGCTCGGCGACAACGGCGGCTGCAACGGCCTGGCGCTCGATGCCAAGAACCAGATCCTCTTCGCCGCGTGCAGCGTCGTCGGACCGGCGGGAACCAATCCCGAGCCCGGCGCGAAGCCGACGCAGACGTTTGTGATTCTGAGCGCCAAGGACGGCAAAGTTCTCGAGCGGCTGCCGCTCGCGGGAAGTTCCGACGGCGCGGCATTCAACCCCGACACGATGGAAGCGTTCAGCACGCAGGGCAACGGGACGATGACGATCGTCAAGGAGAAGAGCCCGACCAGTTTCGAGGTGGAGCAGGATGTGAAGACGTGGCCGTCGAACGGTGCGCGCACCATCGCGTTCGACCGCAAGACGGGTCACTTGTTCGCGATGGCGTCGGAAACGGGACCTGCGCCCGCGGCCGGCGGACGCGGTCCGGCGATCCCGGGCTCGTTCACGATCATCATGATCGGAAAGTAGCGCGCCGGCGCGAATCCGATCAGGCACGACCCGAGGAGCGCTCCTCCTCGGTCATCGTCGAATAACACGACGGGCAAATGCAGTGCGTGAAATCGGCGGCGCTCCGCCGCTTGATGAACGATTCGAGCTGCGTCCACTGCCCCTCGTCTTCCCGGATCTTCTTGCACCAGGCGCAGATCGGCAGCAGGCCGCGCAGCATCGCCGATTCGTGCGCGAGGCGATGACGCGTATAGGTCAGCGCCACGCTGACGAGAACCAGGACCACGATGATCGCCAGCGCCAGGCGCGAGTTGCGAACGCTGCGAAGTTCCGATTCGCTGAGCGCATTTTCGCGCTCGAGCAACTGAATCTGCTGCTGCTTGCGCTCGGCGTCGCGCGCTGTCTCGAGGTGATGGAAGCGCTCGGCTTCCTGCTGGCTGAAGATCGCGTCGTGTGACTGCTGATATGCGAGTTGATGCTTGTAGGCGTCGGCGTAATTGCCCTGTGCCGCCTCGACTTCGCCCATCGCCCTGAGCGCGTTCGACCGCATCAGCGGCACATCGATCTTCTCGCCGACTGCCATCGCGCGCTCCAGCGCCTGGTGCGCATCGGTCCAGCGCCGCAGCTTCTGGTGCACGTCGGCGATGTTCAACAGCGTGGCCATTTCGCCTCGGGTGTCGCCGACTTCGCGGCGGATCGCCAGCGACCGCGCGTACGTCTTGAGTGCCGCCTCGGGATCGGTGATGGCCTCAACCGAACCAATCGAGTTCAACGATGCGGCGATCAAACGCGTTTCTTGTGTCTGCTCGCGGATCTCGAGACTTTTCTTGTATGCACCGAGCGCACGCGGGTAGTCCTTCATCACAAAGTAGACCAACCCGATGTTCTGATGGGAGAACGCTTCACTCGACTTGTTGCCAAGCGCGATCTTCAACTGCAAGCCGCGCTGGTGGTACTCGAGCGCCTTCTGATACTCGCCCATGTTCCGATAGGCGTTGCCGAGGTTGTTGTAGGTGTACGACAGGCCTTCCTTGTCGCCGTCCTGCTCGCGGATCGCCAGCGCCTTGAGGTGATAATCCAGCGCCTCCGCAAACTTGCCATCGTCGGCCTCGATCAACCCGAGCGTGTTGTAGCCCTGCGCCTCGCCCCAGCGATCGTGCGCGGCCTTGAACAAGCGCACCGACTCCTGGCCATCGATGCGGGCCTGCGCCAGGTCGCTCGCCGCTCGATGCGCGTAGGCGATGTAGTTGAGCGCCTCGCCTTCGCCGCGCAGATCGCCGGCGGCGTGCGCCGCCGCCTCCGCCTTCAGCGCCAGGGCGAGTGATTGTTCAGGATGGCTGTCGCTGAGACGCGCGGCCTCCGCGTTCAGATCCGCGATCGGGCCGTTCGCGCCACGCTGCGCCAGCGCCGGCGCGACGGCGAGCGTCGCGAGGATGATGATGCTCGCAGCAACTCGGTGCATTGAGCATGGATTCTAACGTCATTGGCGTTCGAATTCCGTTTCGGCGACGAGATTCTCGCGGCCGCGGCCGAGCGTCGCAACAGCGAGCCGCTTGCCGCCCAGCGAATACGTGACGCGTGCGTCTTTCTTGTCGATCGATCCGTCGACCGTGACGGTGTCGAACTTTTCAGCGTGGCCCACGTAGCCGATCGATGCGTCGAAGTGCCTGCTCCAGAAGAACGGCACGGCGTCGAACTTCTCGCGCCGTCCGAGCATGTTGCGCGCCGCGGTCTGGCCCTGGCGCTGCGCGACGACCCAGTGCTCGACGCGGATCGACTGGCCGGTATGCGGATCGGGCCAGCGTGCGTTGTCGCCGGCGGCGTACACATTCGGCGCACTTGTTTCGAGGTACTCGTTGACGACGATGCCCTTGTCGGTCGTGAGGCCTCCAAACTCCGCCAGCGCCAGGGCCGGGCGCACGCCCACGCCAACCACAACCAGATCGGCGTCAAGCGTATCGCCGTTGCTCAACGTGATCGTGCTGCCGTTCACCGAGGCGACGGTCTGGCCGAGATGAAAGCGGACGCCGTTCGATTCATGCACCGATTGAATGAAGCGGCCGATCTCCGCGCCGATGACGCGCTCGAGCGGCAGTTGATCGGGTGCGACGACGTCGATGTCCAGGCCGCGTGCGCGAAGCGATGCCGCGACCTCGAGGCCAATGAAGCTCGCGCCGATCACGAGGACGCGCCTGGCCTGCTCAGCTCGCTGCACGATCAGACGCGCGTCGGTCCACGTTCGCAGATACAGCACGCGCGACGGATCGGCGCCGGTGATCGGCAAGCGAACCGGATCCGCGCCGGTCGCGATCAGCAGCGCGCCGTACGAGCGTTTCGACCCATCGTCCAGTGTGACGACCTTGGTCTTCGTATCCAGCCCCGTCGCGCGACGGCCGAGAACGAGCTCGATCTTCCGCTCGTCGTACTGCTCCTTCGACCAGATCGGCAACCAGTCGTCCTGCGCGTCGCCGGCAAGATATTCCTTCGAGAGGTTCGGCCGATCGACCGGCAGATCAGAGTCTGCGCTGATGATGGCGAGCGGTCCTTCGTAACCCTCCCGGCGCAACATGTCAGCAGCCGCGGATCCCGCCGCGCCGCCGCCAACGATGACGATCGATTCGGGCGTTGATGAAATCGGCGACGGCGAAGGTGTGTCGGTGATTTGTTCGCGCACGAACGCCGTGTCCCCGTTCACTTCAACTCGCCACCGTTTGATCGGATCGAATGCAGGCGCACGCAACGCTTCGCCAGTACGCAGGCTGAAGCACGCGTGATGCAGGGGGCAACGCACCGTATCGCCGACGACCAGGCCGCGATCGAGGCGGCCCTTGTAATGCGTGCATCGCGCGCCGACGGCAAACCATTCATTGCCCGACCGCGCGAGAATGACCTCGTCGTCTCCCACGTGGCCATGCACCATCGCGCCATCGGCAAGACCAGCGATGGTCGTGCCGCGGCTGAGATCCGGTCCCTTACTGCCCTGCACTTCCGCCATGTTTGCTCCGATCCATCTATACACCCTCGCCTCATAAGAGACCGAAAGCGCAGCCGAGGTTCCCGGGACGAAGCGTAAGGCCGCCACGGCCGGAACGGTGTCTAATTCGTGCAATGCGTCGACGGACCTTTCTCCAGCTGACGTTGGCCGCGCCGTTCGTTTCGGCACACGCGCGCGCGGGCCTCACCGCGACCGGAGTGGCGTGGACGCAATGGGGTGGACCGCATCGCAACTTCACGACTGAAGCCGCCGGCCTAAAAGACGCATGGCCTGCATCCGGCCCGCCGATCGTGTGGAAACGCGCACTGGGCGAAGGCTATTCATCGCCGGCGGTCGAAGACGGCGTGCTCTACACGATGTACGGAAAGCGCAATCAGGAAGTGGTGATCGCCGCGAATGCCGAAACTGGCGAGACGATGTGGGAGCGTCCGAATGCGATGACGTTCGTCAGCGACGCCTCGCTCGAGCAGGGCAACGGTCCGTACTCGACGCCGCTCATCGTCGGCGATCGCATTTTCACGACCGGCGTCGCGGGCCGTCTGCAGTGTCTCGACAAGAAAACCGGCAAGGTGATCTGGGTACAGGAACTGTGGGGCACGCTGCGCGGGACGCGCTTGATGTACGGCTACGCATGCAGCCCGATCGCTTTCCGCAATACGATCATTGTTCCCGTCGGCGGACGCGGCCAGGCGGTGATGGCGTTCGACCAGGCGACCGGCAGGATCGTGTGGAGCGCCAATGACTTCGGCAACGTTTACTCGTCGCCGGTGCTGATCAACGTCAGCGGCCTCGAGCAAATGGCGCTGCTGATGGACGGCGCGGTGATCGGCATCAATCCCCACAACGGCGATTTGCAATGGAAGGTGCCGTTCAGCGCGCAGTTCTCGATCGCCGTCACGACGCCGCTCTTCTCATCCGACAACCTGCTGTTCATCTCCTCCGAGTACGGCGGCGGCTCGAAGATGATCGAGTTGAAGCGCAACGGCATGCAGACGACAGCGACGGAGTTGTGGGCGACGGTGCGGCTGCGCCTGCATCACGGCAACGCAATGCGCATCGGCGACACGCTGTATTTCTCGAGCGGCGGCAAGGGCAGCCAGGCGATCCTCACGGCAGTGGACGCGCGCACCGGCACCGTGCGATGGCAACAGCGCAGCATCGAGAAAGCGACGTTCGTGTGGGCGGACAACAAATTGATCACGCTCGACCAGGACGGCAACCTGATGGTCGCGCATCCGTCGCCACAGGGTTTCACGATCAGCGCGAAAGCGTCGTTGATGTCGCGCCTGTCGTGGACGCCGCCGGTGCTGGTCGGCACGCGGTTGTATCTGCGCGATCGCGCCGAGCTCATGTGCGTTGAGCTTGGTTGATCGCAAGATGTTCGAACACGATTGGCGCGACGGCGGTGTCTTCGCGCTTGCTGACGATCAGTTGTAGCTCTGGCGGGTGCGGCCGCACATACCACGGCGTCCGCGCATCACCCGCATCGATCGCCGATGTCGTCAGGTAAATATCCTGGACCAGGCCCGCATCGACGAGACTCGTTGCCGCGTGACGCCCGCCGACGGCTGAAATGCGGCCGATGCCGTGATCGCGCCGCAACGCGGCGAACGCATCGGCAAGCGATGAGTTTATCGGGACCATCGTGATCCACGGCCGGTCGTGCAGTTGCGGCGACACGCGAGCAACGCACGCTGGACCGCCCAGAATGAACGCGCGCACGTCGGGCGTATTGAAGATCCTTGCCGTGAGATCGAGATTGCCGTCCTTCGACATCACCATCTGCGCAGGGTGCCGCGGCAAGCCCAATTGCAGCCGCAGTGCCACAAGCTCAGGATGATTCACCGTGAAAAAGACGTGATGGCCGACGGTGGTAGCACCGGCGAGGACTCCGTCGGCCGCGACGCGCGCGAGCCCTTCGTAAATGAGGTGCTTATCCGTTGGTCCGCCGCCGAGCTCAGCGGGATTGTGAGCGGCGGTATTACGATCGCGCGATTGCACGAACACCAGCGAGATCGCGGGCCGACCCTCGGGCGCTGCGAAGACGTGGAACGGACCGTCGTAGTACTCGCGTGACCAGGCGTTGCCGATCGGGATCACGGGGAAATCCGCGGATCGGTCCTCGATCGTCACCAGCCTGCGGATCCCGTCGAATTCGCTCAATCAGATCCGCTCCATCGCCAACGCGCGCGCGAGTACTTCTTCCTGCCCGAATCGCTGCTCGAGTTGTTCGCGATACGAGGCCCACCATTCGCGATCGAACACCTCCACCACCACCTCGATCATGATCACCTGGTCGCGCTCGATCTCATCGTCTGCCGTCTTCCACAACCCGGTCGCGGGACTCCGCGAGTACGCCGTCACGCCGCCGAACCGCTCGGTCAACTCCGCGCGTACGCGCGCGAACATCTCGGCCGGCACGGGCGTCTTGTCGCGCATATTGATCGGCAGCAGGATCTGAATCAGGTGCATCACGGCATTCGATCCAGGTCGAGTTCCGTCGACGGCGTCGTGTCCGCCTTGCACACGCGCGCCATCAACTTCAACGCATGCGCGTTCTGCTCTTCGCTCTCGGATGCAACGCAGTCGGACGGAATGAACAAACGATAATCGCGCATGTAAGCGTCGTTGGCGCTGAACAACACGCAGTTGTCGCCGGCAATGCCGGTCAGGATCACCGAGGTGGCCTCCAGGCTTTCCAGCAGCGTATCGAGTGTCGTCTGGAAGAACGCTGACTGTTTTGGCTTCAGCACAAAATAGTCTTGCTCGTCGGGCCGCAGCAATCGCGCGACTTCCCTGCCAGGCACGTCATCGTTGACGCAGTGCTCGACGAGCGTCCGAAAATCGGAACGCCACTTGCCGAAGTTATCGTTGATATAGATCGTCGGGATGCCCGCGGCACGGGCGCGATGTTTCAGATCCCGGAGTCTCTTCGCCATTGGCTCGGCGAAGCGCACCAGCGACTCGGAGCCTTCAAAGTCCATATCGTTGATGACGTCGACCAGCAGCAGCGCCGTGCGCCGCGAGGTCTTCGGGGCATTGACTCCATTACTCATCAACAATGGCGCATGCAGGAATCAGGCCCTCGGCGGGAACCTTACCAGAGGGCCCGGTATCTAATGGGTTGTGCAGGCACAGCCCCAACCGATCCCTGACGAGCTGACGGACGAAACGATAGTCGACCGCGTCCGGGGCGGGGACGTCGCGCTCTACGAAATCCTGATGCGGCGCCATAATCATCGCCTCTACCGCACGATTCGCGCGATCCTGCGTGACGACCGCGACGTCGAGGACGTGATGCAACAGGCCTACGTCGACGCGTACACGCACCTGGATCAGTTCCGCGGCTCGGCGAAGTTCTCTACCTGGCTCACGCGCATTGCCGTCAACCGCGCGATCCGCGCCAGCCGCCGCGGGCTGCAGCTCGTCACTACCGACGAGCCCGACACGATCGAGCACGCCCCGGCGCCGCATATCGATCCGGAGCACGAGATGTACGGTCACGAATTGAAGGTCGTCCTGGAGACATTGATCGATCAGCTGCCGGATGCGTTCCGCGTCGTGTTCGTGATGCGCGAGGTGGAAGGATTGTCGACGGCGGAAACTGCAGCGGCGCTCGAGATCAACGAAGAAACCGTGAAGACACGGCTGTACCGCGCCAAGCGGCTGCTGCGCGATCAGCTCGATCGCCGCCTGGGTCCGGCGGCGTCTTCGGTCTACGCCTTCCATCTGACGCGATGCGATCGCGTCGTCAACGCCGTGATGGAGCAGATTCAGAAGAGGTAAGATTCACGCACCTTGACGCCGCTGATCCCGAATGCGTCCGACATCCTGCTGGCGGTGATCGACGCCACGCCGGACGCGATTTTCGTCAAGGACCTGAACGGCTGTTACGTCATCGTCAACGAGGCCGCGTCGAAATTCGTCGGCCGCACGCCCTCGGAAATGGTCGGCAAGCACGACCTCGAAATTTATCCTGAAGAAACCGCGCGCCGCTTCATCGAGGACGACAAGAAGGTCCTCGAGAGCGGGAAGCCGATGTCGTTTGAAGGCGTCGCATCGAGCGCGTCCGGGACGCAGGCGTATCTCGTCACGAAGGGTGTTTACCGCGACAAGGACGGCAACATCCTCGGCATCTACGGCATCTCGCACGACATTACCGAACTGCGCGCCGCACAGGATTCGCTGGAACAGACGCGCGCGGCTTTGTTTCGATCGCAGAAGCTCGAAGCGGTTGGCCAGTTGACCGGCGGCATCGCGCACGATTTCAACAACATCTTGATGGTGATTCTCGGCAACCTGGAGTTGCTGCGAATGCGATTGCCGCACGTCGACGACCAGACAACGGAGCTGATCGACGAGACGCTGCGCGCGACTCGCCACGGCCAGGACTTGACCGGCGACCTGCTCGCGTTCTCGCGGCGGCGGCAACTGAATCCGCAGCCGGTCGCGATCAATTCGCTCGTCGAAAACATCGTGCGCCTGCTGACGCGTACGCTCGGCGCCAGCGTGCGCATCACGACGACGGCGAGTCGGGATGCGGGCGTGGCAATGGTCGATCCCGCCGCGCTCGAAGCGGCGATCCTCAACGTGGCGCTGAACGCGCGCGATGCGATGCCGAATGGCGGCAGCATCACGATTCGCACGTCGCGCACCGAGATCACGCAAGCGCCGCGCACCGACGACGATCTGCCGATCGGACAATACGCCATGCTCGCGATCCAGGATACGGGCACGGGCATGCCGCCCGACGTCGTGCAGCGGGTGTTCGAGCCGTTCTTCACGACCAAGGCGGCCGGCACGGGCAGCGGACTCGGGCTGAGCATGGTGTACGGATTCGCGAAGCAGTCCGGCGGCGCGGTAACGATCGCATCGGAGGTCGGCCGCGGCACGACCGTGATCATTTACCTGCCGCTGACGAAGAACAAGCCGATCAGCGTGGATGCGCCCGCGTTGCCGATCACGCCGGCGCTCGCGTCGTATCGCATCCTGGTTGTCGAAGATGAAGCGTCAGTGCGGAGCACCGTGCGACGTCAGCTCGAAACGCTCGGTCACACCGTGATGGTCGCAGAAACGGCGGCCGCCGCGTTACCGATGCTGAAGGGCGCGGATCGGCCCGACGTGTTGTTGACCGATGTGGTCCTCGGCGAAGGCATGAACGGCATCGATCTCGCCGATGCCGCACGCGTGTTCACGCCGGGACTACCGTTGATTTTCATGTCGGGCTTCACGGCGGTGCCGGAAGCCCAGAAGAGAATTGCTGACAGCGGCGCACCGCTGCTGACCAAACCGTCGACGCTGTCGCAGCTCGAACGCGCGTTGAACGCGGTTACGAGTGGCAGCCCCCAAGATACTTCGAAGTCTTGAGCCAGTTCTGATCGGGATAGTAGGCGAAGACCAACCCGCCGCCCTTGACGTGATCGATCATGTTCCGTGCGACGTCGGCGCTGACCGCGGGGCATCCCCAGCTGCGACCGAGGCGTCCCGTCGCCTTGATGAACGCATCGCTCACGTATGACGCGCCGTGCATCACGATCGCGCGATCGCGGGCCTTGTCGTTGAATCCCTTGTCGAGTCCGTCGAGACGCAGCGAGTAACCGTTCTTGCCGACGTAGGTGTCGCTGGTGCGAAACAAGCCAATGCTGGTGCGATGCGTTTCGTTTTCATTGGAGAACTGCGTCGCGACGGTGGCGCCGCTGCCCTGCCCGTGCGCAACCAGCTCCTCATAGAGGAGCGCTCGCGTCGTCAGGTCGTAAACCCAGAGACGCTTCTCGGTCGACGGCTTGGAGTAGTCAATGACGGTGAGCGTCTTGGGCGCATCGACCGCACCGGTCTTTACCGCGCAACTCGCGGCACCCAACGCCATCTCGAATAGATCAGTATTAATGGAGCCAATGGCTGAGGCGTCGTAATCGCCTACGGCAAAGCTGGCCGACGCGGCTGCATGGGCCGGTCGAGGTAGTAAGAAGGCGCACAGCAGTAACGCAGGGGCGATGATCCTCAGTTGTCGCATGTTCTTTTCGATGCTCCCGCCTTCAATCGCGGTACGTGGCGAGCCACGGCGCGGCAGGCTCAAAGCAGATTTCAGGATAGCAGCGTCGAGCGCTCGAAAGAAGCTGAACGTGGACTACTTGTCGTTGAGGTGATCGTACCCGTAAATGTCGGGCTGGAAGTGCAGGCCGCCGTTATCGTCGACCCACGCCGTGAAGTACGCGATGTGCACCGGTATCTTCTTCTTGAGCGGTACTTGCTTCTCAACGCCGGCGCGCATGGCTTCGAAGATACGTTCTTCCGGCCAGTCCTGATAACCCTTCAACACGTACTTCGCCAGCGTCTCGGGTTCTTCGACGCGCACGCATCCGTGGCTGAATGCGCGACCGGGCTTCGCGAACAGTGCGTCGGCGGGCGTGTCGTGGATGTAGACGTTGTATTGATTCGGGAACAGGAACTTCACGTGCCCAAGCGCGTTGCTGTCGCCCGGCTTCTGACGGAACACGAGGCCCTTGACCGCATCAGCGTTGTTCCAGTCGACGTCGCTCGAGTTCACGACCTGCGTTCCCGTATTCGAGACGCGCAGGATCTCGATGCCCTGCCGTTCCAAATAAGCTGGATCGCGAGCGACGGCCGGCGCCGTCTCGTTTTCGGCAATCGTGTCGGGGATGTTCCAGTACGGACTGAAGACGACGGTCGTCATGTCTTGACTGAAGATCGGCGTCTCATGCCCGGGCTTGCCCACCACCACGCGAATGTCCATCACCGAGTGGCCGGACTCGCTCGCGATCAAATGGAAGTACGGAATGTTGACCAGGAAGTGCTGGTCGCCGAGATCATCCGGCATCCAGCGCCAGCGCTGCAAGTTGATCGCGACCTGCCTGATGCGGTCATCGATCGGCACGTTCATCGCCGCCAGCGTTGCCTTGTCGACGACGCCGGTTTCCGGCAGGCCGTTCAATTCCTGGAATGACTTGACGTCGGGATAGTTGCCCGCGGCGAGGCGCTGCTTCACTGCTTCGGCATCGTTTGCCGACGGGACCTTCGGCCACCCGCCTTTTTCGCGCTGCCCGATCAGTGCGTCCATCGCCTTCTGCAGCGCGACGTACTCCTGGTGCGGCGGGCGGACGGCGTCGATGAAATGCGCGGGATGATCGATATCTTTTTCGAGTGCGGCAACCAGGTCCGGCTGCTGGCGGCGCGCCTTGAAGTGTCCGTCGCCGTTTTGACGGCCGACCGCAACGTCGTGGCCGAAACGGAGCATCGCGGCCGTCAACTGCACGTCAATGTCGGCGACGCGCTCGAATCGCTCCTGCGTACCCTTCTGGATCTTCTCCACGGCCTGGCTCTTTTCGAGCAGCTCGCTCGCGCCGTAATCGGCGGGATCGAATCCGTGCTGGCGCGCGGTACCCAACACCTCGATCGCTTCCTTCGCGTTTCCCACAGGGCGGCGCTGATCGACCCACGCCGGCTCGTTGTTGCGCTGTGTGTAAAACGCTTTCACTTCTGTCCAGTTTGCCGACTCAACTGTGGAGCGCGGCTTGCCGGCGAGAATTTTTTCGATCGACGGTGTGACCTCGTGCGGCTTCGCGGGGCTGTGACAGGCGACCGAAGTAGCGACAGCGAGGGCGATCAGGTAACGCACGCTGCTGTAAACAGCAACATGCGTACCATTCGACTCAACCGTCGAAGCGAGGGAGTCGCTCAGGAGAGGGTGAACTGTAGCGTCAGACCTCCAACTTCGATCACATCGCCATTCACAAGATCGCGGCGGGCCTCAACGCGCTGACCGTTGACGGCGACCTTGGCGCCCATCGGCGTGATGGTGAAGCCGTCGCCCTTGCGCGCGATTGCCGCGGCGACCTTTGGCTTGAACCAGCCTTTCAAACGGATCTGCGCCGTCTCCGCCTTGCCGATCATGGTGGTCACGGCGGTGAGAATGAACTCCGATTCGTGGAGGTTGCCGGCTTGCACCTTGATCGTGCCGATGCGGCCTTGCGCGGTCGGGATCGCCGTTTTCGGCACCACTGCGTCGTAGACCTGCGACGGGCGTCCGTGATCGAGTCCCGACAACAATGATTTTTGTTTTTCAGTATCGAGCAATGCGGTGCCGCCAATGTCGGGCACGTGCTCCTTTGATGCGCCTGCCGCGGCCGGATCGGCGCCGAGTTGCGTGAACTGCAGCGTATGCTTGCCGACGAGCACGATGTCCCCTTCGGCCAACGTGTGTCGCGCGACCGGCTTGTCATTCACGAACGTGCCGTTGGTGCTTTTCAGATCCTCGAGGACGAATTGCGTGCCTTCCCTGTAGACGCGCGCGTGGCGGCCCGACACGGCCGGGTTGTCGATGACGATGATGTTGTCGGGCAGACGTCCGATCGTGACGGGATGGGCGCCGATCGCGCATTCCTTCAGCTCGCGATCGTCAAACTTCAAAATCAGTTTCGGCATCTCATGCCCTTCCGAACAAGCGGCCCAGCCTCGAGCCCTGCACATCGATGACGATGACGGTGATGTTGTCGGGCCCGCCGTTGTCGTTCGCCGTCGCGATCAAGTAATCGCAGGCGCCCTGCGGATCGTCGTCGAAGCGCATCAACACTTCGCCCAGCTCGCGATCGCTGATCATGCGCGTCAGGCCGTCGCTGCAGAGCAACACGCGATCGCCACTCGATATCGGCAACTCGTTCAGCTCGACCCGGACGTCGGGTTCTCTTCCGAGGGCGCGCAGCAGGACGTTTTGATGCTCCGACTTCAGGCTCTGTTCGCGATCGATCAGCCCGGCCTGCACCTGCGCCTCGACCAGCGAATGATCCGTCGTCATGGGCTCGCATCCGGATTCGTTGCGCAGATAGCAGCGGCTGTCGCCGACGTGCGCAATGCTCATCAGGCTGTCGGCGAGCCACACGCCGACGACCGTCGTTCCCATGCCGGCGTGTTCGGTCTCTCGCCGTGCGCGGGCAAGAATCTCGTCGTTCGCGGCTTCGATCGCGCGGCCGAGCAGCTGCGTGCGCGGCTGAAATCCGCCGCGGCCGCGCTCTTCGACATTGGCGTCCTTGACGCGCGCGCCGATGGCGTCGATTGCCATGCGGCTGGCAACCTCGCCTGCGGCGGCGCCGCCCATGCCATCGCAAACGACGAATAATCCGCGGTCGGCACTGCTAAGGTACGCATCCTCGTTAATCGGACGCACCCGGCCCACGCTGGTAGCCGCGCCAACTTTGAGCCGCATTGGAGGTATTCTCTCCGGATGAACTGGCTCGTCAAGGAAGAACCTGAAAATTATTCCTTCGCAAAATTTTTGTCGGACAAAACCACCGTCTGGGCCGGCGTCAAGAATCCGGTCGCGCAGCGCAACTTGAAGGAAATGAAGAAGGGCGACCGCGTTTTCTTCTACCACACCGGCAAGGAAAAAGCGGTGGTCGGCACGGCGACGGTGTCGAAAACGGCGTATCCGGATCCGAAAACGGCGAACCTCGTTGTCGTGGAGCTCGCCGCGGGTAAGGCGCTCAAACGCCCGGTGACGCTCGCCGAGATCAAGGCCGACAAGCGCTTCAAGGAGATGCCGCTGGTTCGCATCCCGCGTCTGTCCGTGCAGCCGGTGACCGACGAACAGTGGGACATGATCGAGGCGATCAGCAAGTCCTAGGGCTTACCGATCGAATCGAGCGCGTCCCATCGCTCCAGCGCGGCATGTAACTCTCGATCGATCTGTGCGAGGCGATCGACCGCCTCCTGGATCGTCGCGCCGCCCTGCTTGTAGAACTCCGAGTCGGCGAGTTTCGCTTGCAGCGATTTCTGCTCTTCCTCGAGCGCGGCAATGCGTTCGGGCAACTCGTTGAACTCACGGTCTTCCTTGAAACTGCGTTTCTTTTTGGGCTTGGGGCTCGGGGCTTGGGGCTTGGACGTGGAGGCCTGTGACGTAACAGGCACTGCCCTCTGACGGAGGTAGTCCGCGTAACCACCCACGTACTCTTCAAGACGTCCCTCACCTTCGAACGCGATGGTGCTCGTGACGACGTTGTCGAGGAAGCGTCGATCGTGACTCACGAGCAACAGCGTCCCGGGCCAATCGACAAGTTGCTGCTCGAGCAGTTCGAGCGTTTCCAGGTCAAGATCGTTCGTCGGTTCGTCCAGCACCAACACGTTCGCGGGCCGCGTAAAGAGACGCGCCAGCAGCAATCGGTTGCGCTCGCCGCCCGAGAGTGCTTTCACGGGCGATCGCGCGCGCTCAGGCGAGAACAGGTAATCCTGCAAGTAGCCGTGCACGTGACGCGACCGGCCGTTGACCGTGACCGTATCGTTGCCGTCGCCGATCGTGTCGACAACGGTGCGATCGGGGTCGAGCTGTTCGCGCTGCTGATCGTAGTACGCGACTTCGACGTTCGCACCGTGTCGAATCTCGCCGCTACTCGGGGCTAGCTGCCCGAGCAACAACCGCAGGAACGTCGTCTTGCCCGATCCGTTCGCGCCGATCAGCCCGATGCGATCGCCGCGCATGATGCGCGTCGAAAAATCGCGAACCACCGGTGTTGCGGAGCCGGGATAGCGGAACGACACGGCGTCGGCCTCGAACACCAGCCTGCCGGACGATTCCGCCTGCTCGATCTGCAGCCGGACGTTGCCCATTTGCGCGCGCCGCGCCGCGCGCTCGGCGCGCATTGCCATCAATGCCTTGACGCGGCCTTCATCGCGGGTGCGCCGTGCCTTGACGCCGCGCCGCAGCCACACCTCTTCGGCCGCCAGGCGTTTGTCGAACTTCGCCTGCTGCAGCTCCTCGTTCGCGAGCCACTCCTCTTTTTTGCGTTCGAATGTCGCGTAGTCGCCGGGCCACGACGTCACCTGCGCGCGATCGATTTCGACGATGCGCGTCGCGAGCCGCTCGAGAAACGCGCGGTCGTGCGTGACGAATGCAACGGCGCCGTCGTAGCCGGCGAGAAATTCCTCGAGCCAGGTGATCGCCTCGATGTCGAGATGATTGGTCGGCTCATCGAGCAGCAGCAGATCGGGCTTGCCGACCAGCGCGCGCGCCAGCAGCACGCGCCGCTTCCAGCCGCCGGACAATGAATCGACGATTGCCTCAGGCGGAAGATCAAGGCGTGTCATCACCATGTCCGCCTGGTGGTGGCGCTGCCACTCGTCGTGTTCGTCGAGTGCTCCGAGGCCGTCCCCAACGACCTGCGCGACCGTGCGATCCGTTGAGAGCGGGACGTCCTGGACCAGCCGCGCGATCCGTGCGCCCGGCTGGACCCAAACGGTGCCGCGATCGGGAATCAGATCGCCGCCAATAATCTGCAGCAGCGTCGATTTTCCGGTCCCGTTCCGCCCGATGATCGCCAGGCGCTCGCCCTTATCGATCTGCAGCGCGGCGTCTTCGAGCAGAGGAACGTGACCATAAGCGTGCGAAATGTGCTCTAGCGCAACCAGCGGCATCTTGAAATACGGGACCTGACCCCAAATTCAACATAGCGTACGTAGAACTTCAGGAACCGGCTGGAAATTGTTATTCTGCGCCGATGAGAACGATCCGCCTTGCCGCGATCGTCGCGACCGTTGCGACCCTCTCGCCTCACCTCGCCGCGCAGCAGAACGCCGCGCTCGACGCGGAGACGCTGCAGCACTTCCAGGCGCTGATTCGCATCGACACGCAAAGCCCGCCGGGCAATGAAACGAAAGCCGTCGAGTACCTCAAGCAGGTGTTCGACAAAGAAGGCATCCCCTACCAGGTGTTTGCCAAAGATCCCTCGCGCGCGAACATCGTTGCGCGCATCAAGGGCAACGGCAAGAAGCGTCCAATCCTCGTCATGGGTCACACCGACGTCGTCACGATCGATCCGGCAAAGTGGACGCACAAGCCGTTTGGCGCGGAGCTCGACGGCGGCTACATTTACGGGCGCGGCACCGTTGACGACAAGGACAACCTCGTCGCCGGCCTGATGTTGATGCTGCAGTTGAAGCGCAGCAACACACCGCTCGATCGCGACGTGATTTTCCTTGCCGAGTCAGGCGAAGAAGGCGCGCCGGATGTTGGCGCGCAATTCATGGCCGACGCACATCTCGATGCCATCAACGCAGAATTCTGCTTTGCCGAAGGCGGCGGCGTGGTACGCAGCGGCGGTAAGGTCATACAGGCCAACATCGGCACAACGGAAAAAGAGCCGCGCTTCATCGAGCTGATCGCGCACGGGCCGGCGGGCCATGGATCGGTGCCGTCGCGCGGCAACGCCGTCACCAGGTTGTCGGTCGCGGTCGGCAAGGTCGCCGAGTGGTCGCCGCCCATTCGTATCAACGAAACGACGGCGTCGTATTTCAAGAAACTGTCGACGATGGTGCCGGCCGATCGCGCGAAGATCTACCGCGACGTGCTCAATCCCGATCCGAACGTGTCGAAAGCGGCGGCCGACTGGATGCTCGAGCACGAGCCGAATCACTGGTCGATGCTGCATACGTCGCTCGTGCCGACGATCTTCACCGGCGGATTCCGCTACAACGTCATTCCATCCGAAGCGAAGGCGACCGTCGACGTCCGCCTGCATCCTGATGAAGATCAAACTGTCTTCCTCGATCAAGTGCGGAAGGTGATCAACGATCCGAACGTGGAAGTGCGATGGGGCCGAGAGCGCTATCGCCCCGCCGGAGGTTCACGGATTGACACTGAGGCGTTCAAGGTCCTCGAAGCGCAGGTCAAGAAGCACTACGACACCGTCGTTTTGCCGACGATGGGTACGGGTGCGACCGACATGTCGAACATCCGCGCGAAAGGGCCGCAGTGTTACGGCATCGGGCCGGCATTGGATTCCGAAGATGCCGGTAAGGGATTCGGCGCACACAGCGATCAAGAGCGGATTCTCGAGAGCGAACTGTATCGATTCGTACGATTTCAATACGACGTCGTATTGGAGCTTGCCAAGGCTCGATAACGGTCTTACGGCTGAGCTCTAAGCGCGGTGTCTGGCGCTATGATCTGTCGGCTGTGCCTCTGAATCGCGGGTGGTCGTATCGCGAACAGGTCGGTTCCGATGCTGCGGGACAGACCGTGTTGCAATACCTCACCGCTACCCGTCTGCACTCCAGCGAGCAGGAATGGAACGACAGAATCAAGCGCGGCGAAGTTGAGGTCGAAGGCACGCGCGTGCACGCCGACGCCATCCTGTTTGCCGGCCAGACGGTCGTCTGGAATCGTCCGCCGTGGGACGAGCCCGACGTGCCGTTGCGCTACGACACGATCCACGAGGACGAGGCGATCGTCATCGTCAACAAGCCAAGCGGATTGCCGACGATGCCCGCGGGTGGATATCTCGATCAAACCTTGATGTCGCTCGTGCGGCGGCAGTATCCGGGTGCGAGTCCACTGCACCGGCTCGGGCGCTTTACGTCGGGCCTCGTGCTGTTCGCGCGTAACCGTCAAGCCGCGTCGCTGCTCGCGCGGGCGTGGCGCGAGCGCACCGTCAAGAAGACGTATCGCGCGCTCGGCCTCGGCAGCACGCGCGCCGAGATGTTCGTGATCGATGTGCCGATCGGTCCGGTGCCGCATCCGATCATCGGCACGGTGCAGGCCGCGTGCGAAGGCGGCCGCCCGTGTCACAGCGTGGCGTTCGTGCTCGAGCAGCGCCACGATCAGACGTTGTTCAGCGTCGAGATTGCGACCGGACGCCCGCATCAAATCCGCATCCACATGGCGTATGCCGGCCATCCGCTTGTCGGCGATCCTGTGTACGAGACAGGGGGCGGGCTGAAGCAGCATCCGGGGCTACCGGGAGACGGCGGCTATTTCCTGCACGCAGAAAGACTGCAGTTCACGCATCCCATGACCGGGCAGCGCATGACGGTGACGGCGACTCCACCTCCCGAGTTGCAGACGCACAAAGAGCTCGTGCACGCGAGCGCGGTGACGAAATAGGCGAACGGGCCAACGGGCGAACGGACCAACGGGCCAACGGGCGAACAAGGCAATGCATTTCCTGTTGGCCTGTTAGCCCGTTCGCCTGTTAGCCTGTAAGGCTGTGATCTCTTTCGCGAACGTCAGCAAGCAGTACGGCAAGCAAGTTCTCTTCGTCGACGCCTCGTTCCAGCTCAATCCTGGTGAGAAGGCCGGGCTCGTCGGCCCTAACGGCGCCGGCAAGACCACGGTCTTCCGCATGATCACCGGCGAGGAAGCGCCGGACGACGGCGAAGTGACGGTGCCGAAGAAGCTGACGATCGGCTACTTCCGCCAGGACGTCGAAGAAATGTCGGGGCGATCCGTGCTTGACGAAGCGATTGCCGGCAGCGGCCGCGTCGGCGACCTGCATCACGAGCTCGAAGAGCTGCAGCACGCCATGGGCGATCCCGATCGCGCCGGCGACATGGACAAGACCCTGGCGCGGTTCGGCGAGGTGCAGGAGGAATACGACCACCTCGGTGGCTACGCGCTCGAGAGCCAGGCACGTGAAGTCCTGCACGGCCTCGGCTTCGACGACGAGCGCATCGATGGTGATGTAGGCGCGCTCTCCGGCGGATGGAAAATTCGCGTCGCAATGGCGCGCGTGCTGCTCGGCAAGCCCGACGTCCTGCTGATGGACGAGCCGACCAATCACCTCGACATCGAATCGATCGTCTGGCTCGAGAACTTCCTCAAGCAGCACGAGGGCGCGCTGCTGATGACATCGCACGATCGTGAGTTCATGAACCGCATCGTGTCGAAGATCTGCGAGATCGATGGCGGTGAAATCACCGTCTACTCCGGAAACTACGATTTCTACGAGCGCGAACGCGCGTTGCGCGAAGCGAATCGCGAAGCCGCATATGCGCGCCAGCAGGCGATGCTCGCCAAGGAACAGCGGTTCATCGAGCGCTTCAAGACGCACGCGGCCAAGGCGGCGCAGGTGCAGAGCCGCATCAAGGCACTCGACAAGATTGAAAAGATCGAACTGCCAAAGCGCCGCGTCGTCGTCAAGTTCGACTTCCGCACGCCGCCGCGATCGGGCGACCAGGTCGCGGTCATCGAACACATTTCCAAGGCATACGGCAAGCGCACGATCTATGACGACTTCAGCCTGACGATCCGGCGCGGCGAACGTTGGGCGGTAATGGGTCGCAATGGCGCGGGCAAAACAACGCTGTTGAAGATTCTGTCGGGCAACCTCACGCCTGATGCCGGCGACGTGCGACTTGGCGCGAGCCTGAAGATGGGGTACTTCGCGCAGCAATCGCTCGATACGATGGACGCCGACCTGACCATCATCGAGCAGCTGCAGAATGATTTTCCGCGCGAGGGTCTCGGCGCGCTTCGCTCGCTCGCCGGCGCCTTCCAGTTCTCGGGCGAAGACATCGACAAGAAAATCCGCTCGCTATCAGGCGGCGAAAAGTCGCGGCTGGCCATGGCGCGGATGCTCTTCGATCCGCCGAACTTCCTGGTTCTCGACGAGCCGACCAATCACCTTGATCTGGCGACGAAGGAAATGCTGATCGAGGCACTGAAGGAATTCGAGGGGACGATGATCTTCGTCTCGCACGATCGCACGTTCCTGCGCGGCCTCAGCAACCGCGTGCTGGAACTTGGCGGCGAATCCGGGGTCGACGCGCATCCGCATGCGTATCCCGGTTCGTACATCGAGTATGTTGACCGCACCGGACATGAGGCCCCAGGAATCCACAGCTAGCATCGCCTGTCTCTACGACATCCACGGCAACCTCCCTGCGCTCGAGGCTGTCCTCGACGATGTGCGAGCGGCACACGTCGATCACATCGTCTTTGGCGGTGACATCCTGCCGGGACCAATGGTCCGCGAAACGCTGGACCTGATCACCGCTCTCGACATCCCCGCCTCATTCATCGTCGGCAACGGCGAGGTCGCCGTCGTCGATGCGGGCCGCGGGATCATGGACAAGCGCATCCCTGCTGCCTTCCATTCGGCGATGGCCTGGAATGCCGATCAGCTGACAGAGATCGACGTCCGCGCGATCCAGTCGTGGCCGATCACGCTGCCGATGAAGATCGATGGCATTGGCAACGTGCTGTTTTTTCACGCCACGCCTCGTGACCTAAACGAGATTTTTCTGAAGACGACAGCGGAAGAAAAGCTGCGGCCGATCTTTGATCCGCTGAACGTGAACCTCATGGTCTGTGGTCACACGCACGTCCAGTTCGACCGGATGATCGGCAACACACGCGTGATCAACGCCGGCAGCATCGGCATGCCCTTCCAGGATGCGGGAGCGTATTGGGCGTTGATCGGGCCGGACGTTCAGTTGCGAAGGACTGAATACGATCGGGAAGCAGCGGCATCGCGAATGCGTGCGACCGCGTATCCGCAGGCTGAATTCTCCGCGAACGCGATCCTCAAGCCGCTGCCGGGGCTGGCGGCGGATTCTTTCGCGTGACGAGCACCTTGTCGATGCGGCGGCCGTCCATGTCCATGACTTCGAACTTCAATCCGGCCCATTCGAAGTTGTCGGCGGTCTTCGGGACGCGGCCGAGCCGCGCCATCACAAAGCCGCCGATCGTGTGATACGCGCCCGCTTCGTCCTCGGGCAGCGAGTCGATGTTGAAATGCGACTGCACCTGTTCGATCGGCGCGGATCCATCAACCAGCCACGATCCATCGGCGCGCGACACAAACGCGCCCTGCGCTTCGCTCGCGTCCGCCGGCAGATCGCCGACGATGGCGGTGAGCAAGTCGGTAATCGTGACCAGGCCTTCGACGGCGCCGAATTCGTCCATCACCAGCGCCACGTGCTTGTGCGAGCCGCGAAACGATTCCAGCAGCTGCACCGCGGGCATCGAGTCCGGGACAAACAGCGCTTCCTTCACCAGCGCGCGCAGCTCGATGCGTGATCCCTTGAACGCCATCGGCAGCAGATCCGCCGAGCGAACAATGCCGACGACCTCGTCGAGGCCGCCGTGGCAGACGACGAACTGCGTGTGCGAGTGCGAGGCGAGAAACTCGCGCAACTCCTCTTCGCCGGCGTCGACGTCGATCCACTCGATGTCCGGACGCGGCGTCATGATCGCGGCGACACGCTGATCGCCGAGCTGAAACACGCGCTGGACGATGTTCTCTTCGGCGGCGCCGACGGCGCCGGTTTCCGCGCCCTGGCTGATGAGCGCCTTGATCTCGTCTTCGGTGAGGTTCGGCTCGGCTTCACCCTTGACGCCGAACACGCGCAGGACGAAGTTCGTCGCCGCCGTCAACACGCCGACCGCCGGACCGCCGATGCGCGACAACATCATCATCGGCTTGGCGACCCAGCCGGCGATCAGCTCCGGCGAATTCAGCGCGATGCGCTTCGGCACCAGCTCGCCAAAGATCAGTGACAGGATCGTGATGACCGTCACGACCAGGCCAAGCGCGATGCCTTCGGCATAATCGGCGACCTGCGGCACCAGCTCGCGGATCGGATCGGCCAGCTTCGCGGCAATCGTTGCGCCGCCATACGCGCCGGCGAGCACGCCGACCATGGTGATGCCGAACTGCACGGTCGAGAGGAACTTGTTCGGATCGTGCGCAAGGGCCAGCGCCGCCTTGGCACGTTCGTCGCCTTCGTCGGCGCGCTGCTGCAATCGCACCTTCCGCGCCGCGACCACGGCAATCTCCGACATGGCGAAGACGCCATTCGCGAGGATGAGCAGGAAGATGATGACGAGTTCGGTAGTAATACAGGGATTCTACACGGTGGTTCCGCACCACAGTTCTTCTGACCGTTCGGCGACAGAATTCGGCCGTTCGAACCGTTGGCTAGAACCTTTGAAGATATGCTCCGTCTACAACTGTCGTGCTGAACCTACGTAGTGTTCGTAAAGCGTTTGGAACCCTCGTCGCGGTTGATGGCCTGTCGCTGTCGGTCCGCAAGGGTGAAGTCTTCGGGCTGCTCGGCCCCAACGGTGCCGGCAAGAGCACGTCGGTGAGCTTGTCAGTCGGCCTGCTCGCGCCGGATGCGGGCGAGATCACGATCGAGGGCTACGGCAATCCATCGGATCCAGACGTAAGGCGCAAGATCGGCGTCGCCCCGCAGGCGCTCGCGGTATACGACCGGCTGACCGGCGAAGAAAACGTGCGCTTCTTCGGCGAAATGTATGGCTTGTCGGGCGCGGTGCTGAGCGAGCGCGTCAAGTGGTGCCTCGATTTCGTCGGACTGACGGATCGCAGGAACGATCGCGTGGAAGGATATTCCGGCGGCATGAAGCGCCGCCTCAACCTCGCTGCCGCCGTCGTTCACGATCCGGAGCTGTTACTCCTCGACGAGCCGACCGTCGGTGTCGATCCGCAATCGCGCAACAGCATTTTCGACAGCATCACCGAGTTGCATCGCCAGGGCCGCACGATCATCTACACCACGCATTACATGGAAGAAGTCGAGCGGCTGTGCGACCGGATCGCGATCGTTGATAAGGGCCAGCTGGTCGCGCTCGGCACGCTCAACGAATTGCTGGCCACTTATGGCGGACCGCCAACGTTGATCGTGAAGACCAACGGCGAGGAACGCCGCACGCAGACCGCCGACCCGCTCGCTGAACTGAATCGCGTCGCCGCCACGGCGACGATTGAAGAATTCCAGATGGAACGACCGACCCTTGAACAGGTCTTCTTGCGCCTCACCGGCAAGAGCTTGAGAGATTAGCCATGAAAGAAGTCATTGCTCTCGCCGTCAAAGATCTGCGCCTGCTGCTGCGCAACAAAGGGCGGATCTTCTTCACCTTCATCTGGCCCGTGATCGTCACCGTGCTGTTCGGATTTGCGTTCGGCGGCGGTGCTGATGGCGGACAAGGCAGGCCGAAGGTCGCGATCGTCGACGAGGACAACACGGATGGATCGAAGGTCTTCGCCAGGAAGCTCGAGGCATCGTTCGAGCTGTCGCCGATGAATCGGGTCGACGCCGAAAACGCCGTGCGCCGCGGAGATCGCACCGCCTACATCGTGCTGACCAGGGGCTTCGGGGCTGCGTCCGATCGCATGTTCTACGGAGTGTCGAGAGAAGTTGAGGTCGGTGTCGATCCGGCGCGGCGCGCGGAAGCAGGGATGATCGAAGGCCTGCTCATGAAGCACGCGTCCGAAGATCTGCAGAAGATGTTCAACGATCCGGCAGCGTCAACGCGCATGGTCGACAAAGCGCTCGCAGACATGCAGAACGCTCCGCCCGACGAGGTCGCCGCGGCGCAGCGATTCCTGGGCGAACTGAAAAGTTTCGTCAACACCCCAGGCGCGCAGACGCCCGCTCGATCTGGACAGGGCGAGTGGCAGCCACTGAAGGTGATTTCGAAAGACATCGCACGCGAACGTCGTGGCCCGGAGAACGCATTCGAAATCACGTTCCCGCAAGGTGTGATCTGGGGATTGATCGGCTGCATGATGACGTTCGGCATCAGCCTGGTCACCGAGCGCACGCACGGCACCCTCGTACGGCTCCGCATGGCGCCGCTGACGCGTGCGCAGATTCTCGGCGGCAAGGCCCTGGCATGCTTCGCCGCAATTACCGTCGTGCAGGCAATGTTGTTTGCGATCGCGTGGCGCATGGGCGTGCGTCCGACCTCTATGCCGCTGCTCGTCGTCGCGCTGCTATCGGCGGCGATCTGCTTCGTCGGCTTCATGATGCTGGTGGCCGGCATGGGCCGCACCGAGGAAACCGCGGCCGGCGCGGCCTGGGCAGTGCTGATGCCGCTCGCGATGTTCGGCGGCGCCATGGTGCCGACGTTCGTGATGCCGCGGTGGATGCAGTCGATCGGCTACGTCAGCCCGGTGCGCTGGGCGATGCTGGCGATCGAAGGCGGCGTGTGGCGCAACTTCTCCGTTGCTGAAATGGCGACGCCCTGCGCGATCCTGATCGTCGTCGGCATTGTCTGCTTCGCGGCTGGCACGCGGGCGTTGAAAGAAGCGTGAGTAGCCAGGGGCTAGTAGCCGGTAGCCAGTAAACAGACAGACTGGAATTTTTTCTGGCTACTGGATACTGGCTACTGGATACTGTTTGCAGTGTTCAAGCGGAAGACCGAAGGATCGGTGATCTGCACGTCCTGCGGCGTGCTCGTCGGCGTCAACGATCCCACCTGCTATAACTGCGGCCGGCGCAATCCGGGACTGTGGGGCTACGGTCCGGCGCTGCGGGCGCTTGGCACCGATCTCGGCTTCGTCTCGATCGTCACCGCCGGCACCATCATCATCTACGTCATCTCGCTGATCCTGTCGCGCGAGGGCTTGCAGATGATGCTCGCACCCTCGGGACAAATTCTTTACCTGCTGGGCGCGAGCGGCGCCATGCCGGTGGTCGCGGAAGGACGATGGTGGACGCTGCTCACAGCGGCGTGGCTGCACGCGGGCGTGATGCACATCTTTTTCAACGTGTTGTGGATCCGGCAGCTCGGCCCGGAGATCGCCAATCTCTATGGCGCGGGCCGCATGATCATCATCTACACGATCGGCAGCATCGTCGGATTCGGGTTAAGCACGCTGATGTACTTGCTGCCGTTTCACCTGCCGTTCTTCGGCGGCGCCTACATTACCGTCGGCGCCTCGGCGCCGATCTTCGCGCTGCTCGGCGCGCTGGTGTATTACGGCCGACGCACGGGTAGCTCGCATATCGGCCAGGCCGGCCTTCAATACGCGTTGATCGCCGGCGTGATGGGCTTCGTCATTCCCGGCGTGGACAACAGCGCTCACCTTGGCGGGTTCATCGGCGGATATGTCGCGTCGCTGATTCTCGATCCGTTGAAGCCGGAGCGCATCGATCACCTGGCGATCGCTTTGGGCTGCCTCGTCGTCACGCTGGTCGCGATCATCTGGTCGGTGATCACCGCGCTGCCGCAACTGACGTAGTGGCGACCCTCTTTCGCGGCGATGCGCCAATGCTGACCCTGGCGCCGATGCAGGACGTGACCAACGGCCCGTTCTGGACGCTGATCCACAAATACGGCGGCGCCGACGTTTATTGGACCGAATACTTCCGCGTCCATGACACTTCGTCGCTCGAAAGGTGGATCGTCGACGACATCAAGACGAACACGACCGGGCGACCCGTTGTCGCGCAGATGATCGGCAACGACATCCCGTCGCTGATCAGAACGGCGAAGCAGCTCGAGCAGCTGCCGGTTGCCGCGATCGATCTCAATCTCGGCTGCCCGGCGCCGATCGTGTATCGCAAGTGCGCCGGTGGCGGCTTGCTGCGCGATCCCGAGCGCATCGATCGCATCATTGGCGCGCTTCGCGACGCCCTCACCATCCCGTTCACGGTGAAGACGCGGCTGGGATTCGAATCGCCGCAGGAATTCGATCATCTGCTGTCGATCTTTGCCCGGCACTCCCTCGATGCCCTGACCGTGCACGCGCGGACGGTCAATCAGCAATATCGTTTGCCGGTTTATTACGAGCGCATCAAGCAGGCCGTCGACATGATGCCGTGCCCGGTCATCGCGAACGGCCACGTCTATTCCGCCGTGCAGGCACAAGATCTGTTACGACAGACCGGCGCGCGCGGCTTGATGATCGGCCGCGGTGCCATCCGCTGCCCGTGGCTGTTCAATCAGATCCGCCAGCACCTGCGCGGGGACACCGTGACGACTCCCACGGGACGTGAGGTGCTGGCGTATGTTCGCGCGCTGTGGGATTCGCAGGCGAACTTCGACAAACCTGAATACATGCGCTGCGAGCGCATGAAGAAGTTCCTCAACTATCTCGGCGAGGGCGTCACCGCGTCGTTCTGGTACGAGATCCGCCGCACCAAGACCGAAGCGGATTTTCACCGCATCTGCGCCGAGCATTTCGATCACGACCGCCCGATGAGCATGGAGCCGATGGAGTTGGCGACGGCTTAATCGGCGCGCAGCGCGATGACCGGATCAATTCGGGACGCACGCAGCGCCGGAATCGCTGTCGCCACCAGCGCGATCGCGATCAACAAGCCGCTGACGACAGCAATGCTGACCGGATCGGCCGGCGACAAGCCGTTGAGCATCTTGCCCATCGCGCTGCCGACCCCGATGCCTCCCGCAAGGCCGATCGCCAGGCCGATCGCCATCAGCGTCAGCGACTGCCGCGACACCAGCGTGATCACATCCCATGCGCTCGCGCCAAGAGCCATGCGCGTGCCGAATTCGGCGGTTCGCTGCGTCGCGGTATAGGAGATCACGCCGAACAATCCCGCTGACGCGAGGAGCAACGCCACGCCGGCAAAGCCGGACAACACCGCGACGATCACGTCATCGCTCGATCGCGCGCGTGCGAAGCCTTGCTCGTAGGTCTCCATGCCCTCGATCGGGATCGATGGCGCGACCGACGCGATCGCGGCGCGAACATCGCTCGAGAGCGCGGCGGCATCGCCAGACGCGCGAACGAGATAAGTGACACGGCGCGGAGGTCGTTCCATCGGGACCCAGATCCGCACGGCGGGCCTGGTGAAATCCATGAACAGCACGTCGCTGCTGACGCCGATGACCCGCGCACTGCGATGTGCGTCGCCCACTTGATACGAAACGCTGCGGCCAACCGCGTGCTCGACGCCGCCGAAGTAACGGACCGCGGTCTCGCGGGAGATGACGCCTACGCCCGTGTCCTGCGCTTCCCACCAGGCGCCGCTCAGCAGCCGCAGTCCCATCGCCTCGGCGCCGTCGGCGGTCACCATCGTCAGCACCGCGGACGGCAGCGACTCGCCGGGCGGCCGCGTCGATCCATCGACCGAAAAGGGCGCCATGACCTCGCCGCCGAGAATCGGCAGCGCCGACAACATTGCAACGTGCGTAACGCCGCGGGCGCGGGACAGTGCGTCGCGAGTGACGAGCGCAGCCGACGACGCTTGTTCAGGGGCGGGATATTCCGCCTCGTTGAAGTCGAGCCGCAGCGTCAGCTTGTCGCCGCCATCGATGCCGGTCGGTTTGCTGTAGATCGCGTTGATGCTGCGAGTGGCGAGCGTCGAGACCATCAGCAGGATCACCGCTAGAGCGACTTGCGCCACCACCATGCCCGCGCGTCCTCGCGTCGACGCCGTCGTGCCACGCACGCCGCTGGTGGCCAGCACGTGGCGCGTGTCGGTTCGCGAAATCGCGCGCGCCGGCGCGATCGAAAACAGCAGCGGGCAGACCAGCGCGAGACAGGCGACGAACGACAGCTCGTGCGCGTCGATCGCGAGTTGCATCAGGATCGGCTCGGCGGCAATCCACTGAATCAACCGCAGCCCGCCATACGCTGCAGCGACCGATAACGTCGCGGCAGCGATCGACAGCACGGCGCCTTCGACGAGGAATTGGCGAACGACGCGGCCGCGGCGCGCGCCCAGGGCGACGCGCACCGCGAGCTCGCGCTGCCGCGACAGCGCGCGCACCAGCACGAGGTTCGACACGTTGGCGGTGGCAATCGCGATGATCAGTCCGACCGACAGCAGGAACAACGCGATCACGATCCACACTTCGTCGCCGCCGGTGAGCTCGCGAATCCAGACGAGCCGCGCCTTCGATCCACCGTGGCTGTCCGGATGTTCCGCCGCCAGCGTGTCGCCGATCGCGGCGATTTCAGCGCCGGCCTGCGCAAACGAGATCCCGGGCTTGAGACGCGCGAGGAGACGCAGATCGCGCGTCGTGCTGGGAGAATCGCGATTGATGATCAGCGGCATCCAGAGATCGAATGCCGCCATGCTGCCGAACTCGAGATCGGGGCGCATCACGCCGACGATCGTGTAGAAGTCGCGGCCAATCTGCATCGTCTCGCCGACCACGCTCGGGCGCGACTGGTACTCGCTCTCCCAAAAGTGATGCGAAAGCGCCACGACCTTCGGCGCCGCGGCGCTGTCGTCGCCGTCGGAGATTGGGCGGCCAATCAGCGCAGGTTGGCCGAGTGCGGCCATCGCGTCACCGGTCGCAAACGCGACGGCGAGCGTGCGTGACTGGCCATGCGTGATCAACGCCGCGCCGGATGGCGTGGGCCGCATCGCGGCGACGCGCTCGAGTGACGTGGCGCGTTCGCGAAATACGACATAGTCGAGGGCGGAAATTCGCATCCGTGTGTTTGAGCCCTTGATGTCGCTGCCGAAAACGGAAACCACGACTTTGGAGTCGTCCGCGGGAATGCCGCGGAAGAGAATCAGATCCGCAAACGAAAATCCAATCGTCGCCGCGCCGATGGCCAGGGCGAGCGTGCCGACAATCAGCGACGAGGTGCCGGGATTGCGCTGGAACATTCGCGCGGCGGTGCGCAGGTCACTCGTCAGGTCGTGCCACATGCCGGAACTCCTCGGATAGGTCAGCGCTTGTTGCGGGGTGTCGAGGGTCAAGTAACGGATCGCCAACGCGATCGTCTGCCGCCAGTACCAGAGATTCGGGAACCGGTTACCGGGAGCCGTGAGCCGGAAGAACTCTTCATTGAGATCACCAAGAATGCTCTCGCCGCGCTTGCCGAGAGGGAGGACACGCCGAAGAATTGATTGTGCGAGTCTGGGCGGCCTTCCGGTTCCCGGTTCCCGGCTCCCAATTCCCATCACGACTCCCCCAGGAGCCCTTCCAGACCGCTCCACAACTCGAGTAGCGCCTTGCGCGACGCGCGCAGCGCCTTGACGCCTTCGGGCGTCACCGTGAATTTTCGCTGCGGCAGCCCGTCGCGGCCAGCATCACCCTTCTCCGCCGTCCAGCGCACGAGCTGTTTGGCTTCGAGGCGATCAAGCGTGGTGTAAAAAGCCCCTCGCGACGGGTCATGGCCGGATGCACGCGCGATCTCTTTTCTGATCTCGATGGGGAACGCGTTCGTGTCGCAGCGAAGAATCGCCAGCAGTACGCGCTGCTCAAACTCGCCAAGAAAGGTCCTGCCCATGTTCACGAAGTAGACGAGTCTACAAAGTGAACGGTTCCCTCCACTATCAGCTACCGTCGACGCATCCGGTCAATTGAAGAGCCGCCGTTCAATTTGTTGAATTCGTCCCTGCCTACAGTCGATTCATCACGTGATTTGTGACTCTTTCGCCATCTCTTCAGTGGCATAAATGCTGCTCATTGGGACGTGCGCCACTGTTCTCGGGCTGAATTGCCGATAAGTCGGGACGGCCTGTGTGAGTGACCCTGCCGGGGGGCACCCGGCATTTTGGAGGAATGGGAAATGACGTTGAGAAAGACGCTAGTCGCGTCGGCGTTGCTGCTCGTACTGAGTGCAGTGAGCGCGTTCGCGCAGCAGCAGACCGGTGAAATCTACGGCAAGGCCACGGACAACTCCGGGGCGATCCTGCCGGGCGCCACCGTGACGGTGGCCGGTCCCTCGCTGATTCAACCGCGCGTAACGGTGACGTCGGAGACGGGCACCTACCGCGTCGCCGAATTGCCGATCGGCACCTACTCGGTGACGTTCGAGCTCGCCGGCTTCCGCAACATCAAGGTTGAAGACATCCGGGTGACGATCGGCTTCCGCGCGCAGGTCAATGCGGCGATGGAACTCTCGACGGTGCAGGAAACGGTGACGGTCACCGGCGCCAGCCCGATCGTGGACACCAAGGAAGTCGGCACCAAGGCGTCGTTCGATCTCGAGACGATGCAGAACATTCCGTCGGCGCGCGACCCCTGGGTGATGCTCGAGAAGACGCCGGGCATTGTCATGGACCGCGCCAACGTTGGCGGGAACCAGTCCGGCCAGCAGTCAGGCTACATCTCGCGCGGTTCGTCGACCGGCAACAACAAGTGGTCGATCGACGGCGTCGACATCACCGACATGGCCGCCACCGGCGCGTCCCCGATCTACTACGACTTCGACATGCTCGAGGAAATGCAGGTCACCACGGGCGGCGCGGACGTCACGCAGCAGACCGGCGGCGTCGGCATCAACCTCGTGACCAAGAGCGGCACCGATCGCTTCAAGGGCAACGCGCGCTTCCTGGTCACCGACCAGAAGTTCGAAGATGACAACATCTCGGACACGCTGCGCTCGCAGGGCGCCGGCTCCGGCGCGCCGATCCAGAACATCCGTGATTTCGGCTTCGACGTGGGCGGCCCGATCCTCAAGAGCAAGCTGTGGTACTGGGGCAGCTATGGCGCGCAGGACATCAAGGTCGGCGTCGTCGGCTTTTACCTCAATAACTCGACCTGCCGTCCGGGCGGTGTCGCGATCAATCCGAAGACGACCGACACGCAGACGCTGCGCGACTGCCTGGCGACCGACCTCACGACGCTGCACAACTACAACGTCAAGCTGACCTACGTGCCGTTCAAGAACAACCGCCTGAACTTCCAGAACACCTGGGCGGAAAAGGTGCGTAACGCGCGCGACGCCGGCGACCTCCGCCCGATCGAAACGACCGTCCGCCAGAAGGCGGTGTCGAGCGAGTTCGGCACGTTCGGCTGGCTGACCGGCCCGTCGCCGTTCTGGAAGGTTGGCGATCAGCACGTCATCAACGACAAGTGGCTCGTCGACGTGATGTGGGCGCACCTCGGCAACAACTTCGTGCTCGACTTCCACGAGGACGCGCTCGCCGACGTGCAGCCGCGCTTCGAGACGTCGACCAGCCTGTGGGGCCGCTCGTTCAATGCCTCGACGTTCCTGCGCCCGACCAACAGCCTCGACGTCGTCAGCACCTACTTCGCACCGGCGAAGATGGGCGCCGATCACGCGTTCAAGTTCGGCTACCGCTGGCGCAATGCGCACTCCACCAGCCTCAACCACCGCGGCGGCTTCATGGAGGATCGTTTCACCAACGGCGTGGCGAACTCGGTCGACATCTATCGCGACCAGAATTCGGAACAGCACCTCAATACCAACGCCGCCTACATCCAGGACACGATCACCAAGAACAAGCTGACGGTGATCCTCGGCGCGCGCTATGACATGCAGGACGATGCGCAGATGCCGAGCAACGTGCCGGAGAATCCGTTCTTCCCGACGCTGATGCCCGCGATCGCGTTCCCGGGCGCCGATGCCGGCGTGACCTGGAAGACGCTGTCACCACGACTCGGCCTGACCTACGACGTGACCGGCAACGGCCGCAACGTCCTGTCGTCGTCCTATGCGATCTACTACGGCCAGATGTCGCCGGGACAGCTGTCGGGTCAGCTGGCCGCGGTCGGCGCGGTGTTCGTCCGTTATCCGTGGACGGATCTCAACGGCGACCAGTTCGTGCAGGTCAACGAAGTGAACACGAGCGGCGCGCCGCTGAGCCGCAGCACGGCGTACGATCCGGCGAACCCGGGCAGCACCAAGTCGCCGACCACGGTGGATCCCAATATCAAGGACGACCGCACGCGCGAGTTCATCGTCGGCTTCGACCATCAGATCAACTCGCAGATGGCCGCCGGCGTCAGCTACATCTGGCGCAACTACGACCGGTTCGCGTGGAACGACGTGACCGGCCTGAGCAGCAGCGACTACCGTGCCGTCAACTATCAACCGACCTGCACGGTCGCCGGCGCTCGCTGCAGCGCGGTGACCTACTACGAGCCGACCTTCACGATTCCGTCGGCCAACGTCTACACGAACCGTCCGGATCGCTCGCGCGCGTTCAACGGCCTCGAGATGACGTTCACCAAGCGCATGGCCAACCGCTGGGCGGCGAACTTCAGCTACGCCTACAACGACGCGGTCGAGCACTTTGATTCGCCGGCGTCGTATGAAGACCCGACGTGCGTGGTGGCGACCTGCCCCGGCACGTTCCAGTACGCGCCGGAAGCAGCGGGCTCGGGCATCGGCAACGTGTTCCAGAACTCGAAGTGGGCGATGAAGGGCACCGGCCGCGCGCAACTGCCGATGGGCGTGAACCTCGCGGTCAGCTACCTGGGCCGCCAGGGCTTCCCGTTCCCGCAGTCGATCACCACGCCAAACCGCGCCAACGGCGCCGGCACGGCGCAGGTGCTGCTCGACACGCTGGGCGACGTTCGCCTCGACAACCTGCACCAGTTCGACGCGCGTATCGACAAGACGATCCGCATGGGTTCGGTCTCGATCGTTCCGGCGATCGACATCTTCAACCTGACGAACACGGCGACGGTCCAGGCGATCAACCGCAACCAGGCGGCCTCGAACGCCAACACGGTCAGCGGCATCATTGCGCCGCGCGTGCTGCGGTTCGGTGTGAATCTGCACTGGTAAACTGCAAGTAGTCGAAAAGGCCCGCTGGGAAACTGGCGGGCCTTTTCTTTGTACGGGGGAAGTTTCCGGTTGCCAGTTTCCAGTTACCAGGGAGTTTCAGTCTCAGTTTCAGTTGTAGTTTTTGCCATCGATTTCAGTGCGACGTATCGCAGCAATTCCGTACTGATACTGCCTGAAGTGCGGATTCTGGCCCAAGGCCGATCGGTCCCTTGCTTGCACTGATAGGAGGCATGAATCAACCTTCCGCAAAGCGACAACGCACGATCCAACTTCACAACAGAGCCATCCGATTCAGCGTCGACGTCAACGCGTGCTGTCCGAAACACTTCTCAGATCTGCCTAGCAGAGCGGTCTGGGGTCAACTTGTTCGCGCCGCAGATAGCACTTCCAATAATTTGATCGAGGCAGATGACGGCTCCAGCGACGCAGACTTTCTCGCGAAGATGGCCATTGCGCTGCGCGAGGCCAAGGAGGCACACGTCACGCTAATCAAGGTGCGATTGGGCCACTTGGATAACCATCAGAAAGCCGCAGACATGGAACTCGAGTCCGAGGCGAAGCAGCTGGCGGCTATCTTTGCTGCGATCATCCGCAACATGCGCGAACGCCTGGCCATCCAGCAGCCGGCGCGAACCCGAAATGGCAACTGGTAACTGGCAACTGGAAACTTCCCGTGTCAGTTAGTTCGTTTTGACGAAATATCGCTGACTTCGTAGCATTCGCGCATGCCTGTTTCAAATCGCGATGTGCGGATGGTGCAGGTCGCCTATCCGCAGATCTATTTCGCGTGTCACACGCGGCACGTCAGGCGCGCGTCGACCACCGCGCAACTATCCGCAACAGATTCGACGCTGCTCGCCCATCTGGACGAGGACGAACCTGTGCGCGCGACGGCTCTCGCGAAACATTTGGGCCTTGCGGCGTCAACGATGTCGGCGGCTATCGCGCGCCTGGCGACATTGGGTTACGTGATTCAGCAGCGTGACGGAACCGATCGACGTGCCGTGCAACTACGCTTGTCTGCGAAAGGCGCGTCCGCCATGCAGGCAAGCTCGGTGCTCGAGAGCGCGCGCGTCAAGAAGATGCTCGCGCATTTGACGCCGGCCGAACGCAAGAGTGCGCTTGCCGGCCTCTCATTGCTCGGCAAGGCCGCACGCCAGGCCAACGGAGAATCGAAATGAGATGGGTGATCTGGATCGCCGTGTCGCTGATCGCCGTCGTCGGCATAGTCGCGCTGATTGGCTTCTTTCTTCCAGTCGCCCATGAGGCGTCGCGCACCGCCGATCTCGGCGCTGCGCCGACCGCAGTGTGGACGCTGATCGCGGATCCGAGCAGCTATGGCAGCTGGTGGAAAGGCGCCGAGGTCAAGACTGAGGTCGTCGAATCAGTGCCGCCGTCGAGACTTGTGACGAAGATTATTGGTGAAACTCAGTTTGGAGGAACGTGGACCTTCGAAATAACACCCGCGACATCGGGTTCGAGGCTGACAATCACCGAGCGCGGCGAGATTTATAACGTCGTCTTTCGAACGCTCTCGAAGTACGTGTTCGGATACACGGGCACGATGGACAGCTTTCTCGAAGCCGCCAAATCGAAGCTCGAAACTTAACTGGAAACTGGCAACTGGAAACTGGCAACTACTTGAGCGCTTCCAGCCACTGCGCAATCTGCTCCCTCGACCATTTGTGCTCGTCGTTGAGGTGCACCATGATCGCGGCGAGGCTGAGCGTCTTCTTGCAGCCGTCACCGCCGGGGCACTTGCGCACGGATCCTTCCAGGCAATCGAAGAACCACTCCAGGTCCTTGCTCGGACGAAGGCCCGCCGCTTGCTGCGGCAGTCGATACATTCCTTCGTAGGCGGCGCCGAGCGCGCATGAGGCGTGACGGCCGCGATAGTAATCGCCGAAGGCCTGCTCAGGGCGGCGCGTCGCGCCGCTGCGGATGAATTGCGCTAATTCCTTCTCGCAGTGATGCTCGCGCTTTTCTTCGTCCGTCATGTGCGCCCCTTCCGGGCGAACTGAAGTTCGCCCCTACGTCAGAAACCTTTACCCAAGCGCTCCTGCAGCTTCTCGCGGTAGCCGCGGCTTAGTGTAAGCCGCGTGCCGTTCTGCAGCACGACGACATATTCGCCGTTGAACCACGGCTGCATTTCCTTGATGCGGTCGGTGTTGACGATGCGTGAGCGGTGGATGCGGACGAAGCGCTGCGCATCGAGCCGGCCTTCCATGTTGTTCATCGTCTCGCGGAACAGGTGCGAATCGTCGCCGAGGTGGAGACGCACGTAGTTGCCGGCGGCTTCGATCCAGTCGATCTCCGCGGTGCGTAGGAAAAATACGCGGCCGCCGGACTTCACGACGAGGCGATCGAGCCGCTGCGGCTCGGGCTTGATGTCCTGGACCAGCGCCATGAGGCGCTTGCCGAGGTCGCCGGCGCGGCGGCGTTCGAGATGTTCGCGCGCGTGCTGCAGTGTCTGCGCGAAGCGATCGCGGCCGAAGGGCTTCAACAGGTAATCGATGGCGTGGACTTCGAACGCCTTCAGCGCGTACTCGTCGTACGCGGTGACGAACACCACGGCGGGCACGTGCTCGGGACCGAGCTGTTGAATCACGCCGAAGCCGTCGCACGCCGGCATCTGCACGTCGAGGAACACGAGGTCCGGATGTTGCTGCTGGATCGCGGACACGGCCTGCGTGCCGTCCGCATACTCGCCCACGACCTCGATATCTTTTTCCTGATTCAACAGTCCGACGATGCGCTCGCGCGCCACCGGCTCATCGTCAACCACCAGCGTCCTGATCTTGGTCACGCAACACCCTCCACGGCATCATGACTTCTGTGCCTTCCGTGGCCTTCGTCCTCTCCATCCACTTCACGTGCAAGCTCCGCCATCGGAATGGCGATGCAAACGAGCAGGCCGCCCTCGGCGGGCTGCCGGAATTCAAACCGGTGCAGCGACCCGTATAAATGGTCGAGTCGAGACCGGGTATTCGAGAGCCCGACGCCGCGATTGAAGTCAGTCAATCGCGCGGCCGAGAGCCCGACGCCGTTGTCCTGGACGTCGAGTTCGAGCAAAGCGCCGTTCCGGCGGGCCCGCACGGTGATCTGCCCCGGTGTGGGCCGGGGACCAATGCCGTGCTTAATGGCGTTTTCGACGAGCGGCTGCAGCAAAAGGTTGGGGACGAGTGCGTGCAGGGTGTCCGCCTGGACGTCGAACACAACAGTCAGACGGTCGCGGAAGCGGGTTTGTTCGATCTCCAAGTACTTGGAGAGGAAATCGAGCTCCTCTTTCAGGGGCACTTCCTGGACGCCCACGCGCTGGAGCGACATGCGCAACAGGTCGCTGAGCCGGGCGATCATCGCGTCGGCGGCGTCGACGTCGCGATGCATCAGCGCCGAAATCGTGTTGAGGGTGTTGAAGAGGAAGTGCGGCTGCATCTGGCGCTGCAGGGTATGCAGGCGCGCTTCGACGAGCCGCGTTTCAAGCTGCGCGGCATTCAGCTCGCGGGCGCGCGCCTCGTGGAGATACTTCAGCGCCGTGCCGACGCCGACGATCGTCCAATACGTCATCATTTCCCAGTCGAAGTTCAGGAACAGCATCTCCTGCGCTTCGTGCAGCCACGTATCGAGCGATTCCCCGATGGCCCAGTAGGTCGCCATGCGCAGCGCCACCGTCAGCACCACGTGCAATGACGTCACTACCAGCACACCGGCAATGTGCATTGGAATCGCGACCGTCCACATCGCGCGATCGAAGGGAAAGCGTCGCGTGAGCCACAGGATTGCCGGCGTGAGTGCCGCCCACGAATACCAGTAGCCGAGATTCAGCGTGAGCAGTAGGCCAAACGCGGCTTTCTTGTCGGTAAACGTCGAGACGAAATAGAACGCGGCGAACGCGGAGAAGAATCCAAGAGCGGTCGCGACGCCAAAGATAACCCTGACCGGAACTCGAGCTTGAGAGGGCTTTCCAGCACATTGGGATCCTAAGCTTAGAATTCCACGTGGACAAGTTGTCGCG